>OGPS01000006.1_pt1 | contig 232089 bp, 306 predicted proteins | sample 1552931 | NCBI WGS metagenome assembly OGPS01 (sample SAMEA2580252, study PRJEB22360) | human gut metagenome | biome: human gut; feature: human-associated habitat; material: faeces | place: Denmark | collected 2008/2010 | reverse complement strand
CCCAGCCACAAAATCTGTATCCGTAGCTTTTTTACCAGCAGCTTTCAATGCTGTTAATAATTTAGTATTTTGAGAAGCTGTTCCTTTATATTCTACATCACCAAAAATTTTCTGGAATAATTGTTTTCTCCCCTCGAAACTAGCGTCTTTGGAGTCAAACCCATTTAACATCATCCATCCATATAAAGTAGATTGATCTAGTTTAGGTTTTTTAATTTTTGGAGCCGTAACTGTAACTTCTGGAAGTTCTCTCGGAGAAACCTGACTCTCAGTTCTTCCCCATAAAGCTATTGGATCAGATGTTCCAACATGAGCTACAGGTCTAGGAGATGACTTTTTTTTTACAGTAGTTTTTGTTCCCTCTTGTGCAAAAATAATTCCTCCCTGTAAATGTTTTTTAATATTTTCTGTAGCCTTTTTACTTTGCTCTTTATTAGGAGCTTTAACTTTCTTTTTAGGACTCCATCCATCTTCATGATGTCCTGAATTTCTGTTTAATTCTTGAAGACGTCTATGTTCTGGACTATTTTGTTTTATTTGACCTTTCTTATATTTTTCTACAAGATTAGCGTGCTCTCCTTCATTATATTTTCCGCCTTCTTGCATTTTCTTCTTTTTCATTTTTCCTCCACACTTGCTAGATTCTATCTCACTTTTAATAGAATCCATTAAGGAGCCTTTTTTCATTTGAACAGTAGATTTCTTTTTGCATCTTGAACAAGGTTTCCCTCCAGCCATAAAGCGTTCCACTTCGTAACCTTCAGGGCATCCTCCATTAAGTCTAATAATATAATCCAATTTACTTCCAGCTTTTGCAGATTTAACAGAAGTGTTTTCTAATTGTTGTGCCATAATAGGTCAAATTTCTTTATTAAATTGATTTGCTAATTCATCTAATCTATCTTTCCCTAATCTTTTAATTTCTAAGTCTAGTTGATCAGGTTCATTAACTTTTAATATCTCGGATAATCAAGAAATGAACCCTTGTTCTTTTAAATGGTTCATACGCCTATAAATACGAAAAGGAGACTACTTTGGGGTAATCTCCTATAATTTATAATTACTTATTTTCTACTTTCTGCAAATCTTTAGTATTCCAAACTGCTTCTTGGAACTCTCCATTTGTAGTAAACCATCTACATTTAATACCTCTAAAATACTCTACTGTATTTTTACCATCCATAGGAGTATCCAATTTAAAGGTTCTAGTTTCTTTTTTTACTACAATCATTATTGGTTTATTAGGAATATCTTGTTTTAAAGTTACAAGATCTCCTGGTTGAAAAAATACCTTTTCTATCATAACTTATTATTGTTTAATTGAAGAAAATCTTTCAGTAAGTTCTTCATTGATTACTACTAAAACATTATTTTGACTAACAACCCATAGAGCTTGTCCCAAGAATGGTGTTGGTCTTTGAGTTCCGTTGATAAAAATAATATCATCCCCCGGTCTTACATACTTAACTTCTGGACCTACAGCTATTACCTCTGCATAGCCTACAGCCATTCTAGCAACTTCCTTTTCTCCAGTTTCGTGGGAAATATAAGTTCCGTCATATACTGGAATAATAAGTCCAGATTCTGTAGTTTTTACTTGATCCCAGGGATTTTTATTATACATTCTAACTAAAATATTTCCATTAGTAGGAAGAATTTCTAAATTAGTTGCTTGTCCCTTTACTTGTTTTGAGTGTTCAAGTTCTTTATCAATATTTTTACAGAATGATTCAGAAGCCTCTTTAGTAGTTTCATTAAATGTCTTAATAGCACTTCTTCTTTCTTCTTCACTAAGTTTTTCTGCTCCAATCATACTAACTGCACTTCCTCCCATTACTAAATCCATTCTTCCGTTATTTAACATAATCATTTAAATTTTAAAATTACCATAAATCATTAGGGCAATGTTCTTTATACACCCTAGTTTTTGCATCTAATAAACAGCCGCATATCCCACACCATGCTCCATCTTTGTCTGAACATTTATTACAGATCTTTATTCTGCTATTTCTCATTGCTTCGTTTTGACCTGTAAGTTTGTATCAAAATCCTATAACTATGTGTTTTAGTTTTATTATAATACTTCTCATTTTCCAGCTGGACATTTCTCAGTTTTTAATCTTGCTTTTAGTTTTATTTTGCACCCACATCCTTTTACATAACCATCTAAAGGATGTATAGAGACATCTCCAGTTTGAGGATTGATATATAAACTATTGCTGCATATTCCTCCATTATTTGGAGAATATATGGGACAATTTTCACATATTCGTATTCTGGATTCTCATAGAGTTTGATTAATTCTTCCTTCCATTTTTACTTATATTTATAATTACAGTTGTGGCATTTGTAAAAGTTATTTGATAACATCAATGCGGATTATTCGGCATATGGTTTGTTCTATTAATTATTTATTGCCACTGTATGTAATTATTAAAATTCTATTCTTTTTCTCTTGGATGCCCTCTCTTCTTGTATAAGCTCTTTTCTGTATTGAGATAGCATTCTTTCTACCTCGTTCTTTAAGTATTCTACTTCATGTGTGGATACGTTTCCATCATGATCAAAATATACAAGAATTAATTTCTTTATATTAAATTGAGGATTATTTTTCTTAATCATCCAAGCGTAGGTACTTAATTGTAGAGTGTAATGCATGAAATTACAATCCATTAAATTGTTTAGAGGAAACTTCATCATAGCATATTTTTTAGCAGCTGGATCGTATCCAGATTTCATTTTTAATTCCTTATTAGTCTTATAGTCGATAATATAAATATCATTTCCGTCCTTGACTAACAAGTCTATTTGTCCTGCTAATCTAATGTGCCCATCTTCAGATACTCTAGAAATTAAATACTCAGGATATACTGCAGATTCTAAATCTAATGGAGTGTAGTTTTGCTTACAAACGAATTTTCCTCCCAATCCATAAGATTTTAGAGAATAACTAGAAGCTCCAGAGTAAAACTTTTTTTCCATAGCTGCATGAATTTTAGTTCCTCTTTCACAAGATTCTCTATTAGTCTTAGCCCATTCATCTAATATGTCTTGCTGGGTAGAATTAAAAGTAACCTCGTCAATATCATATAATTCTAATACTGAGTTATCCCATTTCTTAGATTTCAATAATCTCGGCTTTTCCATTGCTGCAAATTTTTGAGAACCTATTAACCTCTCTAGTGCTTTGTATTTACTCCAAAAATCTTGATCAAAAGGTTGCTCAAATCTACCTATTAAGGTAGTTACAGAAATAAACTTTTGACCCTCATCATTCCAATATTGATGAAATTCATCATTATAATTTACATTACCATTTCTCTTATCAACTTGCATACTAGTTTTCCATTTGTTTTTTAACTTGGTTATAATCTAATAGTATTGCTAACCTTTGTATTCTCGGAGATACTGTTTTCATATAGTACCCTAGATTATATTGTGGTTTTGTTTTATATAAAACTATAACCATTCCAACAGGGTCTCTGACTCCTTCTATTGGATAAAAAGCTACAGCAGAGGCATTACATAATTTAATTTTTCTATATAATTTAGGAAAGGACTCTTTTAATTCGCCTATACTGTCCGCTCTTAGATACCTTAAATTATGTATTTTGATAAGCTCCTCTCCATAATTTATGTAGCTTAACTCCCTAAACTCTTCTCCCCACATAGGCTCATTATCTTTAAATTTTTCAGCTAAGAATGTTATATATTTATATGAGAAACCTTGAGAGCTGTGATTATTGTTGTGATAATTTAGCAATATTACATTAGTCGCGTCTGGATCACTCATAAGTATATACTGTATCTGTGTATTAATTGTAGGCGTTATACGTTCAGTATAACGTTCCGCTTCCATCTTCTCCAATCTCTCTTTACTAATTAACCTATTAACTACGTTAATGTTAGAAACATTAATGTTAAGTATAGCTAAAATTAGTAAAATAAGAAAGGCTCTATTCTCCTTACTCATTTGTAGAAAAAATTGAAGACTGTTTTTAAATCAATCTGCTAACATATTCACGCTATTATTTTTAAATGTATAACAATCAAACGATTTTATTTTTGGTTATTAACATTATTCCATATTTTCGTGTCTAAGTAATTTTCATTTGTTCATGTGCAAAATTAGCACTAATTTCGTAGAGTAAAAAATGAAATATAAAATATTTTAGTTATGAATTTAAACGAACAGTTATCTAAATTAGTCAAAGACAAATTCCGCGAGGAAATACAAAAACTACCATTGAGCAGTATTTCCTATTTAAAAAATGGTGGAAAAACAGTCAGATTATCAAAAAAGGGAGGTAAAAATAAGATTCACATAAAGAAGGAAAATAGAGGTAAGTTTACTGCTTCTGCTAAGGCTGCAGGGCAGTCAGTACAAGAACATGCACGTAGTGTATTGAATAATCCAAATGCTACACCTCTACAAAAGAAGAGAGCAAACTTTGCACGTAACGCAGCTAAATGAAATAAAAAATAATATGTCTACAACAAATCAAATATTCTTTTCCAATTTTCTAGAGAATTTATTTCCTAAAAGTGATACGCCAAAGTATTTAACTCCTCACAAGACTCCTTATAGACCATTTTTACAAGTAACTAGAGAAATAGAAAATAATAAAAACTATAAAGGCGGAGGATGGGATGCCGAAAAACAGTTATGGTTTCCCCATGCTAGTAAAGAAGGAGGAAGACAAACTATAGGATATGGACACAAATTAACAGAGGAAGAAGCAAATAATAACACATATGTAAATGGTCTAACTGATCAAGAAGTTGAAGATTTATATAGAAAAGATATAGAAAAACATTATATTAGAACTAAAGACTCTTTTAGAAAAAAGGGATTTGGAGATTTTGACTCTTTACCTCCGTTAAAACAAGCTATATTAATAGATTATGAATATACTGGGACAGGTCCTAATGTATTCCCTAAGTTTACAGAAGCTTTATTAAAAGATGATACAACCGCTCTAAAAAAAGAATATTTAAGATATTTGAAAAAAGATCTTCTTAAAAGTAGAAATGCTATAACTAAGGATTTTTTAAATTTGAAATTGGGAGGAAAATTCACTCCGAAAAAATCCCAATTAGTTAAAAATGCAGAAGAACTAAATTCTAAAAGAGATATGAGAAAGAAACTAATTAAAGGAACTAGTTGACCTAGTATTAAAAAGCGTATAGTCAAAAAGCAGCAGGGAGGAACACTAGATGATGAATTTCTGAATTATGATAATGTAAATATTTCTGAAACACCTTTACCAGAACTGACCTTTGATACTTCTAATTTTAATCCTTACAATTATATTAGTGAGGAACCATCTAAAAGAGAAGTTCCGAATCAATCTTCAGAAGAGACTTCTCAGGAACCTAATATTCAAAAGGAAGAGAAGCCTGTTCTAGAAAAGACTGTAAAATCTCCTGACTTCGATCCTAAATTAGGATTAATGGGAGAGTTTGTTAAAATAGCTACAGAAGAAGGCATTCCATTTAGGGTAACTAGTGGCTACAGACCTAATTCAATTACTTCAAACGGCTCTCGCAGTTGACATAGTAAAGGCTTAGCTTTGGATATAATTCCTAAAGAAGGAGTTAGTTGGGAAGTATTTAAGAACTCATTCAACAAAGCTCCTAAAACTCTTAAATGAATAAGAGATAATAAGATGGGAATATTAGACGAAACAACTCCAGAAATGTTAGCTAGAACTGGAGGAACAGGAGCTCACTGGCATATAGGAAGAGATAAAATGGCTGTAGATTCATTCAGTAAAATGTTTCCTATAAGTAAAAATGGAGGAGTTTTAAAGGCTCAATAAGGAACTAAACTTACAGGAGTTTATACAGTTAATCCTGGAGATAACTTGACCAAGATTTCTAATTCTTTAGAAATTCCTCAAGACAGCTTACTAAGTTATAATAATATTCCTAAGTCTAAAGCAAATGATCTAGCAATAGGACAAGAACTTCTGTGAAGAAAGGAGCCAGAATTTCTAGATAATGTAAAGAGATTTTTCTTTGAACCTAAGGAAGAATCAGACAAATCAGTGTCTAGAAATAATATAATAGAAAAGAATGTATGACTTAGTAAAACTACTAAACCAGAAGTCAATCCTATTTATTCAACTAGATTTAAAGAAAAGAATTTTAGAAAGTTTGCCAATACTATGAAAACTATATATTCTGAAGTATTAGACGAATTAGGATTACCTAAGCATAATATATCTAATTTAGTTAGACAAGATGCGTTAGAAAGTACCTATGGAACTAGCCCTAGAGGTAATGGATACAACTTAGGAGGAATTAAAGTTTTTAATAATAAGGAAACTTTAGGAACTCGACATTCTGATGGGTATTACTATAGAAATTTTAAAGACCTGAAAGATTACGCAAGATATAAAATTAAATTACTACATAATGATTACGGAGCCATAGAAGCTCCGGCAGAACAATTTATAGATGCGTTACACGGAAAGAATAAAAAGAAGAAGATATACAGTGCTGGAAAAGATGCTTATGAGAAATTCAGAAATATGAAGTCTCTTAATAAATATTTAGATGAATCCAATTAAAGTTGGAATTCTTCTTTTAAATGGTTAAACTAATTTTGTACTAAAATGTCATTTAAAGATTTTATTTGAGACACAGTATCAGAAGGTAAAAACCCTTCTAGTAAAAGAGTGGCTGGATGCTTAGGATGGTTAGTATGTTTATTAGCCTCTATAGTAGCTATATTTTATGTTATTCCCAGTCCTAATATAATTGAGATGTTATTTTGATCTAGCTGTGCACTACTAGGTATTGACTCAGTTGCAGGAGCTTTTAAACATAATCCATTTAAGAAAGATGCCAAAGGTGAAGTACGGAACGGAGGAGTATAGGAATGCATATAATAAAAGAAGTCTAGCCAATTACGATTTTAATTCTAAAACCTATAATTTAGCTAGACCTCTTCCTGATATTGTTGCTACTCCTAAAAATAATTTAGATTTGGGACAGGTAGTTAGAAATGGAACTTCAAAAATAGGTAAACCTATAGGTGTAGCTATTACTGAATTAGCAGCATTACATCCTGCAATAGGATTAGCTAAAGCTGGAGTAGATGCTAAACTAGCTGTTAATCAAAGAGATAAAATACTTAATAGTCTAGCTGCATTACCAATTCCTGTAATTAGAAATCTTACAAAAGCTAGAAAGATTATTAGTCCTGTAACTAAAACTGTAAAGAAAGTTGAGCCAGGAGTTACTAGAATTTCATTAAATAGTCCCAATAAAGAATTAGGACATATAGACCTAAGTGATTCTTTTGAAAAGACTGCTGGATTTGATACTATCCAGAGTACATCAAAGTTAATGAAAAAGGTAAGGGATTATCTAAAGCACTTTATGCTGCAGGTATAAAAGATATGAAAAAGCCTATAATAAGTGGAGAAGTATTATTACAACCAGAAAAGACAGTTAAAACATATAAATACTTTGATGGACCAGTATTACCTCCTCTTATTATGGAAGAAGGGTATAATTATCCCAGAAAGATTATGGTCAAACCAAAGAATCCTAATTTATATGAAGATACTATAAAAGAGTATCAAAATAAAACAGCTAGATATTCGGACAATATATCAGAATTATGAAAATTAGTGAGTAAGAAGTAATGAAACTAAATATAAGAAAATTTCAAAAAGGTGGAAGTAGTAAACTTCCTACATTTAGTCTACCAGAAATAAATATTTATCCCAATAATAAATGAGGAGATATTGCTAGAAAACAAGGACTAGAAACTGCTAGGAACTGGAGAAAAGTTAGAGAGGGAACAACAGCTGGAATTAATGAATTTGTTAATGACCCAAGAGCACAGTTTGTTCAAGCCTTATTACCCTTACCTGAAGGATTAGAATATCTTGGAATGGTAAGCAGAAAGGCAATAAAAAGTAAGGCAGCACAACTAGCTGCAAAACAACTAAATAGAAATATAGATAAAACTAAACTAATTCCTAAGTCACTTCCATCAAATGTAGGCTGAGCACCTACTCAAAGTGTTAAGGTTATCCACGATAAAAATAATTCAGAAGCCTTAAAATTATTTTTTCCTGAAAGATGAGATGTAATTAATGAAGGAGCTAACCCATTTGGTATTTGATTTCAAGGTAAGTGAGGATTGCCTAGAGAGGGAGTTAAAGCAGCTAAGGCAGCTAAAGCTAGAGCACTATTTGCTAATAGACCCTATAGAGTTTCTGGCACTTTAAAATTAGATAAACCTATACAAACTGTAGGTGAAGTTTCTAATAGAGCTGCTCTAACCAAATCAGCTGAGCAAATGGGGGCAGATGGAGTTATATTCAACAATGTTTACGATAATGGTTATTCCAATAATCAAGTTATATTTAGTTTTAAAGACTTAATAGATGGAATAACAACAAAAAAGGCGGTAGGTAAGTAATTACCCGTCGCCTTTTATTATATTTCTGCATTGGTTTTATTCGCATTATGAGTACTATAATAGGGACTTACTGGTGTGTAAGGAGTACTTGTAGTTGTTGGAAAATTTAATAGCTTTTCCTCAACGATAGCATCCATTAACTTGAATAGCATATCTAAATCAGCAGTAGGAAGAATTTTTGAAAAATTCTTTATAGTTTGTTTGTAATTAATCATTTTATTGTTCTGTTTTTATGTAAATTCCACAATGACATGTAGATCCAACAGGTTGTTGCTTAAACTCTTGACAAAAACATATATTCTCGTCAGTATGTTCTAATCTACATGGGCAATATCTTTTTCCGTAAAGTTCTTTATTTCTTTTTAATCCAGACTGGACTATTTCAACTAATTCTGGATTATCTATTATAGCTACCTTCATCAATTAAAACAGTTTTCTTAAATACATCATAACACTCCTTCTCATCTTTTCCATTTATTTTTAACAATTCCATACAAGGTGCATCCTCTAGATTTATATCTCCTTCTAAATTATCTAGTAAGTATTTAGATAGTATTAAAGAGGTTTGACCATTTAAAGATAGAATCTCCAATTTATATGGAAAATGATTACCGTTCCACCTGTTTACATCCATTCTCTTTAAATTCGTTATATTGTTCTAATAATATAGGTAAGCTAGACTGTATTCCATACCTGTCTAGTAAATTGAACAGCTCTTTATATTTTTCATCTACAATTAATGCCATAATTTCTAGTGATAGATGAAAAACTTTTACAGGATTCTTTATTTTATCCTTTAGTTCCTCTATGATATGCTCTCCTTCCTCTTTTACTTTTTCTTCAAATTCCTCTAAAATGAGATCATCGTCTAACTCTTTAATACTTCCTACACATCCTTTATTAACTTCTTTTTCATCATTAGCGAGTTCTTTGTCTAATGATTTAACTATTTCTGATAGTTCAGATTTTAACCTAAGCAATTCCTTTCTAAGGAGTTCAATAGTAGTTTTTTGCTCTTTATTTTCAGCTTGTAATTGTTCAATCTGTTTTACCTTGTCTTGTCCTAATCTCTTTAATTGAGATATAATCCAGGAATTATCCATTCCATTAAGTGTTTCATTATTCATATTAATTCATTTTTAATTTAAGATTGCGCACGCTATAGGATTCGAACCTATGATGAGGATACCTCCTGGTAGGTTAACAGCCTACTGCTTTCGTCCACTCAGCCAAACGTACAATAATTTTATTTACCTAATTCCCATAATGGAATTACACCCTCACTATTGGTATAATTCCTGTTGGAGTATAATACATAGGTTTACTAAATGTTTGTATTATCCAACTTCCAGCTTTCTTTACAATTCTTTTTATTGTCTTCATAACTGTAAGAATTAAGTTAATAAATATGTTCATCTAATAAGTAATTAATCTTGCGCTTCATGTAGGATTCGAACCCACGTATTAACACTTTAGAGATGTTCGCCTAGCCACTCGACCAATGAAGCATTTGGGAGATTTACACTCCCATTGAAACTAATTCTAGTTTCTTGAATAAAGACCCGTCGTCAACAACAGCTATGGCAGTAGTCTTATTGTCTAAGTCTGGTTCTTTGAATATTGAGAAGTCCTTGCCAAGTAGGGATAATTTTTCTTTCTCGTGTTCTATATCTGCTGATAAATATATCAAATATTCATTACTTCAATCCTTATGCTCTAGCATATATTGAGCAACTGCGTGTCCTCCTTGAACACATCCGTATATAGGATTTAATTTTTTATCTATCAGCACGTATAGTCTTTTCATTTTCAATCAAGCTTTTTACTCTACGTGAAAAATATTCTTTCACATAATCTACTCCTAAGTAATTACCATAACCATTCCAACCTTGGTCTTTCTTATAATTAGACATAACTGTATTTATATATTCCTCCGCATCAACATTATGTTTAACGATATACCATGCAGTATTTAACGCAAATAAAATACAGCGGTTATAATAAACTTCTGAGTTAGCTTGATTTCTAGTTTGATAATCTGCTGATTTTCTATTGGCTTTAGCCTTGATTTGTTTTTCTTCTAATTTTTTAATAGCTTCTAATAAAGTTTCCATAATAATTAATTTTTTAAGTTTAAAAATAGTATCTTACAATTCTCTGAATGATACTTTATTATGGAGAAGCTCTTCCAAAATTAATCTATAAAAAAGTGTTCATAATTAATAATTTTAAATTTAGGTAGATCCCGATGTCGGACTCGAACCGACGTTTCAAGATTACAAATCTAGCGTTCTAGCCTCTGAACTAATTGGGAATATGCACGGAAGTCAGGGGTCGAACCCGAATAATCCCTTTTGGAAGGGGACCAACGCTTTTGAAGAGCGTTTCTGTTTGCCGTACAGATAAGCTTCCGTATAGTATTATAGCTTTTGAATGTTCAATAATATTTTTGAACTATAGTTATCTGGAATGTTTAATTTATCCCAAATTTTATCTTCTGATAAATCTTCTTTTGATAATTGAATTATTTTGGATAGTTTCTTTGGATATACTTTCATTCCGTCAATAATTTCAAGCTGATATAGTATAAAATATATATTTTCTTTCATGTCTTAGTTGTATTGATTTAGATTACAAAATTACTACTTTATTTTCTGACTTCCAAATGAATTCGGATAATTTTTATTAAATTGCAACTGGAACCATTTAAAGGATGAATCCAACTTTAAATTGATTCGGAATTCTCTTTTAAATGGTCTAAAACTAAATTCGCAAATACAAAATCTTCTAAAGTCGGTTCTGAAAATGAAGGTGAAATATAATAACTTTTCTGAGAAAAATTTATATTAACAAAATAATTTTCAGTAAAGACTGCTGGAACTATAGTATCTACTTGATCATATTTTAAATTGTCAATTAGCTTATTCGCTAAATTTAGAGGTAGTATTAATTTCATTTTGTAATTTCTTTTTGAGTTCTAATAACCGTTTTCTATAATCTAAATTATATTTATATATTTCCGACTTTAACTGCTTGAACTTATCCTCGATATTCTCTAGATGCCTCTGTTTTTTCATAAGAATTTCTAAGATCTAAATAAATATTATCTCTTCCATATATTATATAATTCCAATTGTTTTCTAAATAAGTTTTAGTTATTCTACTATTAAACTCTAAGAATAACTGCTCTGCAATAAAGCCTTCTAAACTTTGGATTGTATGTCTTTGCATTTTAGACTATTTATAGTTACTGTTTTACATCTTCCATTTTTACATAATCTACATATATAATATCCAGAATTAGATAACTGAATCTTTAACAGTCTTCCAGTTTTCTTATTTCTGATATTTCCTGAGTTGTCCATTTCATAATTTTCTCAGTTCTCTATAGTATTTCAATTATTACCTATATCCATTTCTAATATCTTAGATACTGCAAAGGTAATGCAAATTTTTTGCCCAAACAAGTAAATTTTAAAAAATTTGATAAGTGACACTAAATTTATATTTTAGGTACTTAAAATTAATCCCCCCCCCTACACAATATAGAAAATAAAGTTATTTATGATTTTGTATATATTTATGGTAATTTGAATTTAGTTTATGATTCTCGATCGGGATTCCACATACTCTTAACTCCCCCCACAGGGATTGAGAAAAAAGTAAAAACATTATAATTTTCTCAATCAGATTTACTAACAATTAAAAACAAAAAGATTATGTTTACAATTGAAGAGACAAAGAAAAGCAAAGGTTTCAAATCAGTAAAAGAAAACATTGCAGCTATCGAAGCGGTAAGAAAAGAACGCTTTGACCAAAATTTGGCTTTAGCCGGATTTAACGGGAAAAACATTGTATTGACCGGAAATTTTTCTGAAAGAAAGTTTAAACCGGCTGGTGGACAAGAACGTTCTTACATTGTTTTGGAAGCGGTTTACTTTGATGATAAACCAGAGAACGGAAAAATCGGAACGCTCGCACTATCAGCACTGAAAGCAAGTGTAAAACCGTCAATTGACGAAAATTTGCAGTCGGTTGTATCTGACTTTTCAGAAATTTCTGAACGTGAAGCACTTAACAAACTTTTGGAAGATAAAACCTACCTAAAGTGCGAAAGTACATTGACCGTATTAAAGCCTGAATTTTATCAGGAGAACGGGCAAAACAAAGTTAAGTACGACGCCGAAAAAACAAAGAAAGGATATAAATACAGTGTTGCTACATTGTAAACCTTTCAACGGGTGCAAACATTTGCACCCGTTTCAACCAATTAAAACAGATTAAAAACAATTAAAAAAAAGATTACAGTCATGAAAACGAATAAAAGATACATTACAGTTAACGGAATTGTTTACACATACGAAGAGTATTTAGAAATGTTAAAGAATAGAGATTAATCTCTATTCTTTTTTGCTTACGTAGCATTTACTAACTTCGTAGAATAATCATAATATGAAAATATTCGTAGTAAAAGGTGTAGCCAAAGGTGATAGAGTGTATTATGAAGGACTTAATTTTAAGATCCATGCAGGAGATTGGCTTCCTAACTATGAATGTTATTTTCAGGTGAAGAAAGATGATCTTGGGAAATATACAATATTGAAGTGTATTCCTGTAGATGAGGAAAACAGTTGGAATAATGCCATCTCTGTAGATAAGGATGATGAAGAATGTTGTTGAGTGAGATAAATGAGCGTGGTTCCACTATCATTCTCTCTCCACCTCCAGAAATTTTTTCCATTTCCCCAATTCTCCGAGAAAGAGCACTTTTAGCATTTCAATTTTGAAAACTCTACTCAACATATCTGAACTTGTTTTAGAGCTAAATTTGAGTTTTCACAAAAGTCTCTTTCCAAAATATATATTTTCTAAGCCCATACAATCTTAAATTTAAGTTTATATATAACAAACAAAAAGACAGCCTAGGAGTCTATAAAATATGTGCCGATGAGACTAGGACGAAACTATCCTCAGTTGAGGATAGTCCACTGTTTACAAGTTTATTCATATAAGACCATAATGGGTACGCTCTGAGACTATGTAGTTGTTGTGAAACAATTCAAAGTATAATAGCACAGGAAGGTCTAAATTTTCATTTCTTTTTGGTAGCTTCGGCTACCACTTTCAAGACAAGAGCAACCGTTACGTGGTTTGAAAGATAAGTAAGTATATACTGAAACTAATAGCTCTTTTTCGTTTAACAAATTTAAAACCTCACAATGTAGGTTAATTGTAATAAATTATGGAAACAAAATACGTCATAACCAATAACTTTTCGGTATTATATAATACTAGAAAAGAAGCAGAGAAAGCGTTCGAAGCAGAAATTGAAAAATTAGAATCAACACTTGCAAAAAATGCTTTCAGGTTTGTATACACAATAGCTCCTTATATAATAAAGTAATTTTAGGAACTATTATTTCAAACTAAATGCCGAACTAATTACTGCAATCTGTCTCTTATTCATTTTACTAAATATAATTGTAATCTAAAATACTATAGGGATTACTCCTTGGGAGGATAATTATATGATAGAGGAGGTAGTAGAATAAGTTTCAGATGTAAATAAATGCAAAAATTTAAAACCTCACACTATATAGGTAAAGTGTATATAAAAATGGAACAGAATTATTCAAACGCTCCTGCAAAACGTTTTACTCAAAACAGAATGTTTAAAAACTTGTCTGAAGAAGAGTTAACACTTCTGGGATTAGGTGGTCCTGAACCAGAAGAGTATATAAAAACGTTACCAGAGAGTGTCAATAAAACAATATTAGTTGATACAAATCCTTCTAGAGATTGGGTTGAACACACTACGTTGGTTGGAGGATATACAAAACACAGAACAGAAGTTAATTTTGTAGACTGTGATTTTTGTAGTACCATCTGGTCTAACATTGAAGATTTCAAACACATATATACTGAAATGAAGAAGCAAGATAGAACTCAATATCTTGCCATCACGGTGAGTTTGAGACAAGTAGGAATGCGCAGAACTTTGGAATATCTAGCTCAGTTTGAAGAGTTTGGAATAACCGAAGAAGATTGCAAAGAGATTCAATCTCATAGAGTGGCTTCATCAAAAGATCTCAAACATGAACGTAGTCATGTTCACAGATTGTGTAAAGGAGATAAAGCACTAAACATATATTCTTACAGTGATACAGGAACTCCAATGTTAGCAGGAATCATAAAAATCAATTAATATGACACATACAATCTACAAAAACATCAAGTTAACAGTAAGTGCTCCAGATCTCCCTATGTTAGCAATAGGGATGGATTCTACTCAGTTTGGAATTGCGTTGATATGGATTTCATTTATTATTAGTTGGAAATGAATACATTAATATACTCTGTAACTGACTGTTCTCAATGCTATTTGATAGTAAAATACGTATTTGTAAATTCCAATCTTAGTCCAATTAAAAGGACTGTTAAGCTAGAATACGATAGAGATGGTAATTATCAATACAATATAACTAGAGCTATAGCAAGAATTTTTGAAGAGCTGAAACACGATGGTATTTCGTGTAATAAATCAGACACTCAAGTTATTATATTATAACAAAAACCTCACACTGTATAGGTAAGTGTATAACATCATGAGACAATATTTCTATTTAGTAGCTCACATGGTAGTAGGAGATGATTTATATATTGATAAAATCTTTCTCCAGGAACATGATGCCATTCGTTGGGGTAAAGTCTTGGCAACAAAAAATCCAGATTATTCTGTAGGTCTATATAGACAAGAGATTGCAAGGACAGCAACGGTGAAGTTTGTTAAGTACTTAACCGCTTATAAATCATCTGGGTCGGATAATGATATTGATCAATGTAGATAAGATATGGCAGAAGAAACTATAGTAAGGGAAAACTTGATGACAAGAGAAGGGTATTCCCCTTATTGTCTTCAGTGTTCGGTGATGCCTAGAACGTTTTTCAACGGAGAACAATTTCAATGTCCTAATTGTGGATGGGTTTCACAATTTCCAGAAGATTTCATAGAGAGGTATAAAAACAAGTGGAAGATAAAATAACAAGATATGGCAACTGTAATTCAAAAGAGATTGAGAAAAGTGATAGAAGATTCTATGGTTTCAAATGAAACACATACTATGTATGCTAATAAAACTAAGTATGTAGTGTATCACGGAAGAATTGAAGCAAAAATAACTCCAGAAGGGATGATTACTTCTAGAGATATATTGTTTCAAGAATCTCTAGCAGTCTTTAAATAAATTTAAACCATCTAAAGGAAAAATCCAGTTTAATTTGGAAGATTCTTTTAAATGGTCTAATTTTTAAACTTGTTTAAAATGAGAACAATAATTATTTCTATCCTGTTGATGCTGCCCATTCTCAGTAATGCGGCATCATACAAATATTTATATGCAACTAAAGACAAGGCTAAGAATGCAGTATTAGTAAGTGATAAATGGGCAAATATAGAGTTCGACGGTGAGGAAGAAATAATTATTCTCTCATTTGAAGATAAGTTTGCTTATTTTAACATTCTGGAGCTACTAGAAAAAACTAAAGAGAAAATTATATTTAAAGTTTTGACGGACAATAGAACGGTAACAACTTTTACGGTTTCCGAAGACTTTGTAGTTTTCTTTTACAAGGATTATAAATTTATTCTTACTAACATTCCAAAGAAATATTGGTAAAGTAATCATAAATTATAATTTTTGTGGCAGTGCAAAAATACTACAATAATTTGAATATTATGAGCATAGCTTTAATACTAAAATGTTGAGTAGAAAATTTTTTGTAATGTTTGCTTGGTAGGTCAAAAAAATTGTAGTACCTTTGCACTGTTAATGTTCCAAACTACTAAAGTAGCCATAATTGTCCTATGGTGTAATGGTAGCACAACAGATTTTGGTTCTGTCGGTCTAGGTTCGAATCCTAGTAGGACAACTCATGTAAAGCAGTAGTACGACATTTAGGCATCGTACCTTATAATCCAGAGTCGGTAAAGTCAGCTGAATAAATCCGATGAAGTATATCTATAGAATAAAGCCACAGCTAGCACGAAGATAACTATAGGAACTGGAATCTCCAGTGTAGAAATACTGCTTTACAACCTTATAAAGGTCCCTTAGCTCAATTGGTTAGAGCATCTGACTCATAATCAGGCGGTTATCAGTTCAAGTCTGGTAGGGACCACTACATAAATATCCAATACAAAATATATATAGATGTGAAATCTCTATATTCAACTGCCTGGATGGTGGAATTGGTAGACACGTCAGATTTAAGCTCTGATGCCCATTGCGGGCGTGTGGGTTCGAGTCCCACTCCAGGTACATACTTAATCAATTAATTATTAATTAAATTAAATTAAAATGAAGAAAGTATTATTGATGTTTATTGCTCTTATGAGTGTTGTGTGTTTGAGTGCACAAGAGTTGAGAATGCCAAAGTACAAGTTTACTGACAACTGGTCAATCAGTGTGGGTGGAGGAATTATGTCCTCGTTTGGAGATAAACAAAGTTCTTTTGAACATAAAGATTTCTCCAATCCGTCTGTACATTTAGGATTAAACAAGTATTTTACTCCAGTAGCAGGAGCTAGATTTCAAGGAGAGTGGAAGAAGTTTAATACTGAATTAGAAGATGTCCATACAGCAGGAGTGTATAGTGATTTGTTAATCAACCCAATTAACATTTTCAATTCAAATTACGATAGAAAATTTAATGTAGTAATTCCAATTGGTGTAGGTTATCTACATTCATTTAAAAATGATCAAAGTGTAAAACAAGACTTCCTGATTCCCAGAGTTGGACTTCAACTTAATTATGATATTACAGACGCAGTACAATTAAATCTAGAGGGAATAGCTTCATTGTCGCATGACAAACTAGACTTCATTGTAAATAAAGCACAGTATGACGGGTTTATTACTACCTCTTTAGGAATTACCTATAAATTTAAGAACCATAATGGAAGTCGAGGATTTAAGTATATTCCATCTTATGACCAGGAAGACATTGACTTTTTAAATGAGGAAATTAATAGAATTAAGGCAGAATGTGAGAAAACTCCGAAAACAATTACTGTAGTTGATACTATTCACGTAAAAGATACTGTATTTGTTAGAGAAGTTTCTCCAACTACTATTAGATTCCATATTAATTCTGCTGAAATAGCTCCTGAACAAATGGCTAATGTTAGAAACATAGCTGATCATGTTAAGGACAATGCTATTAAAAAGTTAGTAGTTACTGGTTATGCTGATGCCAAAACTGGAACTCCAGAATATAATCAGAAACTCAGTGAGAAGAGAGCAGAATCTGTTAAAAGAGCATTAATTAGTTTTGGAGTGCCTGAAGATAGACTGATTGTAGGAGCTGAGGGAGATAAAGTTCAGCAGTATGAGGACAATGATTGGAATCGAGCTACAATTATAGTCTCTCAAAACTAAATCCAGACCATTTAAAAGGAATATCCAAATTGATTCGAAGTTCTCTTTTAAATGGTTAAACTCAAAAATCTCTATTATGTCCAAAAGTAAAAAACTTCCTATCTACAAGGATAGAGGAATTGCACAACATAGCACTTTCAGAAGAAAAATAAAAAGAAGAATAAGACAAAAAGTCAAAGAGTTATTAACTCTACTGGATATAGAATCTTATGAACTTCCCTCTCCGAAAGTTTTGGTAAATGACTATGATTGGTGTGATTATATCTTTGATTTTAGATTTAAGAGCCAAAGTAGATATATAAGAGATACAGAAGAGTATGATAAATATATGGAAGAATCGCAAATTAGATATTCTAGAAAATAGAATCTAATCTTTTTAGATTCTTTATATTTAAAGAGTGACTAAATAAAAGAACTCCTTTATATAAGGACAACTTTTGCCAACCTAGTGAGGTTTTATCCTAGTGTCACCACTCTCGATGAGTAGAGGATAGATCTTTATGGCAACATAAAGTTAACAACCTCCTCCAAGTAGAGGAGGATTTCGAGTAATGATGTTCAATGGTAGCATGATAGCTTTGGGAGCTATTCGAGCCAGTTCGAGTCTGGCTTACTCGACGAGCAGAAGTAACAGTATAGTGTAGAGTTGCATAGCTACCTTAAACAAGTAGTGGTGGGAGCGTAACGAACTTCTACTGTAAAACTTTGATTCCTGTTTCGACATTTTCAGTCTAAATGCTGGGTAGCGGATATAAACTAGCTACCAAATATCGCGGAGTAGAGCAGTGGTAGCTCGTCAGCCTCATAAGCTGAAAGTCGCAGGTTCGAATCCTGCCTCCGCAAGGCTACATATTAGAAACCTCCACGTGGTGTAGCTGGATTTAAACTAATTCTAATAATTAATATTATGGAGTATAATAAACATGAAGTAATAGCAAAGGAAAGAGGATATACTATATCAGAAGACGGAATAGTATATAATCCTAAAAATAAATCTGTAGGAACTAGTGGCAAAAATAGATATAAATATTTTTCATTTAGAATAAACGATAAAATTATCAAAGCATATTTTCATAGATTCCAGGCATACAATAAATTTGGAAATAAAATATATGATGAAGGAATGGTAGTTAGACATTTGAATGGAAATATTTTGGATAATTCTATTGCAAATATAGAAATTGGAACTAATTCAGATAATATGATGGATATTCCAGAAAAAATAAGGCAAAAAAGATCTTCAAATGCCAATAAAAAATATCCTGATGATATAGTATCTCTAATAAAATCTGATGGAGAGAAAGGAATGTCTTATAAGGAATTAATGAACAAATATAATATCTTAAGTAAAGGAACTTTAAGCTATATTATAAACAATAGATAAATATATAATATTAAGTTATAAATAACCGGTCAATGTTTATAACTTATGTGGAATGGAGAAGTGGTCTATCTCGCTGAAGCACATATGCTCAGAGGCCAAAGGTTCGAATCCTTTTTCCACAACAAACTCCTTTTGTGGCTCCCAATAAATTAATTATTAACAATTTAAAATTTTTTAAGTATGAAAAAAGTAATTAATGTTGTAAAGAAAGCTGCTGAGTGGTATTTTGAACAGAGTTCCAAAAGCTATGTATGGTTAGTTTCAGGAACTATTCCTCCGCCTAACAAAGGTTTGGAGTGAATATACTACTAATGTTAGAAATGTAAACACTAAAAATATGAAAGATAACAGATTTAAATTAATTTCCATAATATTTGGAATTATTTTATTTATTGTGTTGATGATTCAATGGTAATTGCCTCAATGGGGGAATAGGTAGACCTGTGTGCCTTAGGAGCACATGAGCTTAGCTCGTGTCGGTTCGAGTCCGACTTGAGGTACTTTTTATTTTTTTTAATTCTAAAAATAAATTAAGATGAAAGTAGTACTAAGTACAGTATTAGACTTTAAATCCTTAGAGGATTTAGCAGCTGCTTGTGCAGATTGTATTGAAAATAGTGATTTAACATCTCTCGACAATGGAGTTCCAGAGGATTGGGATCTTCCAGAAGTTTGGAATGAAGAAGTGGTTAAAGACTTCTTAAAATTCAATGGTTCTATATTTGCTAGATGTCAAGGAATTGATTTGGAGACAGATCTTTTTGACGATAATTTTAGTGAAACAAGAGTAGAAATAGAAGAGTAATGATAGGACTTATTTTGTTTGTAATATGGGTAGTTTCCGTGGCAGGTGCAGTATCATATTATGCACAGGAAACTATGGCTCCCACCATACCTAGAGTAATAATAGCTTTTTCCCCTATAGTAAATACTTTATTCTGTTTAAGAAAAGGGTTGTTTAATAATTTATTTAAGGACATAACTAAAGAATTTAAATAATGCCGAGTTATCAAATTACGATTAATACCCCAGAGGGTAAAATTCCAGTTTACAACGAAAGTACTCAAAGCATTGATTTTGTAGACTCTGACATTAGAGAAAAAGTTAAAACCTACGAGGATGCACTTAAAGTCTTGGGAGAAGAAAGACCATCCTATGTTGATGACATGCCCAAACATCTAGCTGCAAGAATCAAATGTGAGACTATATTGAGAGCATTGAATGGGGATTACAAATTCCATCTTACGGAGGGTGCTTGGTATTATCCTTGGTTAAAAATATATCTAGAATCTAGTACTCCTAAAGAGTATAAGATAGAAAGTAATCCTCTATTTCTTTATGAAGGTAAAAAATACTGGCTGCGCTCTGGTAATTTTGCCTATGTTCCTGGCGGCGTCGCTTATTTCGATGCTGTTAATGGTTCTGGCGATTCTTCTACCTATGTCGGCTTCGCTTGCCGGAGTAGAGAGATAGCGGACTATTTTAGTGAGCAATTCAAAAAGCTCTATTTCGATGCTATCTACGGAGGCATATTAGAGTATAAATGGTGTAATTAAACAAAAAAAAACAAAATATGAAAAAGTGTAATGAAGTATTTTTCAGTGATAAAGGTATGACTAGTACAAGTGCGAATCATTTAGCTAACATTGCCGCTGAAGTGGTTCAAGCTCGTAAACTGGAGTTAGAAAACGTTACGTTTATTAGCGAATATATTTCTGTACTAGGCACTAACAGAGAAAAGGTTCTTGTTGTAGAAGGTAATAGTGCAGAGGATATAACTAGGATAAAAGAATCTCTTAAATTTATTTCCGAAGCCAATTCATTTATCGCTTGGGTTAGAGAAGCTATAAAGGCTAAAGAAGAAGAGCTTAATGAAATATCAAACATCTCTTTAGAAGATTATTGCAACCTAATGAAAGTTGAAGTTCCTCTATTGCCTAGCAGGATGCAAGAAGTCACCGAAGAAGACATTTTGGGAACTTGGAATATTAAAGAGAGAAATGAGTATTACTCGTTAGAAGCCTACTCAGCTGCTATCGGTAAATTTATTCACCCAAATGGAGCTTTTTCTAAAGCTCGTAAGCAGTTACAGGCTAAGCTAACTAGACCTCATAGTGTAGATAAGAGTTCTTCTTCCAACATAGTAATCTATGACTATATTCCCTCAGTAGAGCTATCTACAGTTGAAGATTCGTTTCTTGAGATGCAGAATACGCATAGAGCTTTGACTGCTAGGCTAAATCAGTTGAAATTTAGATTGAAGACTGAGGCGGCAGAGTTAACTAGGAAAAGACATGATGAATGGCACATGTTTGCAGATGAAATGAATTCTAGAAGACAAAAACTATATTCAGACTTAATTACTTATAAAAATTCTGAAACTCAGAAAATAAGTCAACTGAAAATAGTTATTCCAGAGGCACTTAAAGAAGTGTTTGATTTTCTTCAGAATATCCAAAACGCAAAGAAATAAAGGTGAATAGGACTTAATCCTCATTGGGATTTAACCATTCTTTGTGTGAGTAAAGAAATATACCAATAATTTATTAAATAAAGAATATAATCTTAATTTGTCAATCTGACAAATGTTTAAATTACTGACAGTTCGCAGAAATATATTAAATTTCTGTCTTGGTTTTTGGCTTCGCTTTGCGAACTGGTCTTTGCTTTCGATTTAGTTCTTGGCATAATTATATTTCTTTACTCACGACTTAAATGTCCCTATCGTCTAGTGGTTTAGGACAAAGCACTTTCGATGCTTAAACACGAGTTCGAGTCTCGTTGGGGATACTAAAAATAAAATTTTTGTAAAAATTTTATCAGATATTTGGCTAGTAAAAATAAAAGTGGTATCTTTGTATCACTGTTTCGGAGGTATAGTGTAAAGGTAGCTCATATCCTCTACTCAAATTAATTAAAAATAGACGATTATGGATTATTTAATTTTAGGTATTTATATTTTAGTGGTGTTCCTTCTAGTAGCATTGATGTTTTGTAACTACATGATAGATAGGAGCGATCTAGTTTATAATTTTCGTATGACAGTGTTTACAGAAAATCCTGACATGTACGAAAAGTTACCATCCTATGATACTATGATGTCCTATTTCTGGATTTCGTTGTATGATTTAGATAACTGGATAGACTTTAAATACCCAGAATGTGGAGGAATCTTTCAAGCTATTAGAAATTATATCAACTATAAAAACTAATAAAATGACAATATTAACTTTCTATAGTATTGGAGTATTAATCTCAATAATATTCCTTGCGATTTTATCCTATATTGCTATCTACAAAGGTAGAGATTTAACCTTAAGAGTATTGATCTCAATAATATTGTATAGTTTAGCATCTTGGTTTTGCATATTTTCTATTATTGTTATCTTAGTTATAGATTGCTTATCGAAGTTTGATACAATATTAATAAAAGGTAGAAAATAATAAAGTTGGCTCGCTAGCTCAATAGGATTAGAGCAACAGCCTTCTAAGCTGTAGGTTCTGCGTTCGAATCGCAGGCGAGTCACCATTTAAAAGGAATATTATATGAGAATTACTTCAGAAGAATATACTCAACTAATTAATAAGTTGAAAAATTTAAAATCTTCATATTTAGATTCTCCGCTCCAATTTGGAAAATATAAAGGGAGAACTTTAAGATGGATAAAATCTTATGATTTGCAATACATATATTGGTTAGCTGATAATACAGATTTCCCTATAGATTTAAATCTTCTTGATTTGCCAGAAAATAATACTTTTAAGCAAAATATTAGTAAAGAAATTTCTGCTGATATAGAAGATACCTTTATAAGGGACTGTCGCATAGAAAGAGAGCAATCTCAAATTGAAGCCTACAGAAGAGAACACGGTCATGGCTGGTAAAATATTTCCTTCTACGCCTCTCTAAATTTGGATATTGATGCGCACCGAGAGGAGGAGTTCTTTCCTATCAACGACCAAAGTAGGAGATAGGTTGAGATACTGCTAATATAGTCGGCTATTAGTATGGATCTCGTAATGGAGGAGTAGCTCAATGGTAGAGCGCAGGTTTGAAGAACCTGGCGTTGGGGGTTCAATTCCCTCCTTCTCCACAATTTAGCGGGATTGGTGTCAATGGTTAGCATACGACTCTTCCAAAGTCAAGGAGACAGTTCGAGTCTGTTATCCCGCACAAGTCTATAAAACTACTTGAAGTATGAGAAATCTAGAGGAATTAATAAAAGATAATATAGAATTTATAAATTCTATGAGTTGTGAAAAGTGGATTGAATTATTAAAGTCTATAGCTATATCAATATTACCTTTTTATGGTAGTGATAAAAATATAGAAGCAATAAAAAACATCAAATGTATTTCTATTCACTATAATGAGCATGGACTAAGTGAGATTCAATTGACAACTAGTAAGCTAGATTATGAGGATTTTGAAATAAAATTAAATAATGTAGGAATAAAAATATCTCAACAAAGAGGACATTCTAATTTTGAAGAATATTGCTTCATTCCAATTGAAGCATTTAGAATAGTAAATAAGGAAGTATAAGCCTAATTGGTAAGGCAGTAGTCTTGAAAACTACTAGTAATCGTGTAAAAGCGGTGTGCCAGTTCGAGTCTGGCTGCTTCCTCTATAAATTTTATATCATGAGTAGAAGTTTTCATCAAAGACATCGAGATTCTCACCATAATAAAAGTCCTAGAGAGATTTTGGCTATAGAAAAAAGAAATGGAGTGAATCGTATCATTTGGAGAAATAGGAAAATTAAACCCTATGGTAGAAAAGATTTCATTGGATATGGGGAAGAAACATATCTTAAAAAATATGGGGAGTATTTTGCTCCTGTAATTGACAAGAAACGAGAAAGAAGAAGGGCAAAACAACAAATTCTTATAGAATTAAGTTTTGACTAAACTTGTCGGGTTGACCGAGTGGCTTAGGTACTGGTCCGCAAAACCAGGTACAGCGGTTCGAATCCGCTACCCGATTCTAATAAAAACATACGTCGGTGGCATGATTGGGAAGCAACGGTCTCCAAAACCGTGATATGAAGGTTCGAATCCTTCACGGCGTGCTACAATTATAAATAAGGGCCGGTAGCATAATTGGGAATGCGCTAGTTTTGCACACTGGAAGATCGGGTTCGAGTCCCGCCGTGTCCACAACTTTTTGGAGAGATGGCTGAGTGGTCTAAAGCACTGCACTGCTAACGCAGCGAGGGTAACACCTCCGTTGGTTCGAATCCAACTCTCTCCGCAATTTAATTTACTACATTATATGAATAGAGCAGAGAGAAGAAAACTTAAAGAGTTAAAGTTTAAGAAACGTCTTAAATTTTGGGCAAATTTAAAGTATCCAGTAAAAGAAAATAGTGAATGGAGAGCAGCAAAGTCTTGGACAGAGCTTAGAGATCATCATGAATTTAGAGACCAATCTACTGGATATAAACGCAATGATAAAGAATACAATCAGAAGCGTGTAAGAAAGATGGCATTTAAACTAGCTCAAAATGAATTGGAAGACATTAACTATTTCTTAGAAGATGATTTTTATTCATATTATAAAGTAAATATGAAAGCAAGAACTAATAAGAAGACTTGAGATAGTCTTCTTTTAAATGGTTAAATTTGAAAATTAATAGAATTAAAGGAAGGGTAACGGCAGCAGACTGTAAATCTGCCCTGCTTTAACAAATTGTCGTATCGGAATCGCAGTAGGTGGGTTCGAGTCCCACCCCTTCCACATAATACAGAAATATTCATCTCAACACACATTTGGTTTATTATGGAAGAGAAATTAGACTTAATTATTCAAAAATTGGATGAGTTACTTGTATTAACCAAACGTATTCACCGAGATACAGAACCATCTATTGAAAATAATACATCTGAATATTTATTAAATGTGTTAGGTGATGTTACTGGTGACGTTATAATGCAAGGTTTAACTGGAAGTAGATAGTAGAACGGGCTTGCCTGGTTTTGACAGGTAATTACAAATTATAAGGACGTGTAGAGTTTGTACCAACTCTTTAAAAATGATACACAATTTTAAGTGGCAACACTGAAGTAAGAATGGCAGCGTAAGCTGTGGCTTGTCAATAAGTATATTGATTAAAGTCGGGTTAACGGAGAAGACCTAGAAACAGAAGAGGTGTGGGAAGAAGCGTATAAAGCAGCCCACTTAACTTGAACGCCAAAGGTTAGTAGAGCTGAGATTCTCCACAATGTGTATGGTAGAGACGCAAGGGCTATGCCTAAAAGTACTACTCGTTCTCCAACGTAAATGGAGTGGTGGAGAGCAGACTTCGGTCAGCCCATAGTTTGATAGTTTGTATTTAGAGGTTATCCAGCAGGGCGATAAGTTCATAATATACCTCGGTGTCCTGCAAAACTATCTACATGCTAGAACTCACTAGCTGATGTAATAAAAATGAGACACACGTTATCCTTGTAACAAGGATTGTCTGGACGGCGGTTCGATTCCGCCCAAGTCCACTTAGCATCAGATTAAAAATAAGATAAACAAATAAGTTATGGAATCTAGATTATTGCCCAATTACAAGATTGTAGGAAGTGAAGAAATAAGTTATCCTACTTATTCTAAATTAAGTGCTTTTATGATAGAACGTGAGACTAGCTATATTTCATCTATTGTAGATGTGTTAATAAAGAAAGTTCCTCAAAATAAACCAATAAAATTTCTAGTCAGAGGAATGTCTATGGCTATCCTAACTGGAAGTGTGGCATATCATTTAAGATGTAAAGGTAGGGCATGTAAAATTGATATTTTAAGAAAAAAGGGAGATGATTCTCATATGGGTGTACACTTTGAGGACAATGAGCCGTATATAGTCGATCCTGACTATGTTTATGTTGTAGTTGACGACCTAGTAGCTTCTGGAGACACCGTCCGAAAACTTGGAAGTCTGGTAAAGTTCAATTATCGCAAAAGAAAATTGGATTTTCTCTTTGTTTCTTCTATTTATTGTAGGGGAGAGTCTGAAGTAAAGTATTGGTCTAAGTATTATAAATATGTGTATAGTAATCGTATAATAGAAACTAAATAGTTTCCAGTGTGGATCTTGTAGCTCAGTTGGTTAGAGCTCGATACTTTTAATATCGGGGTCGACAGTTCGAATCTGTCCGAGATCACATAATCAAGATAAACATTGGGTATCATCCCAATATCATATGTGTGTTAGTGATGCCAGTCGTTCGCGAGAATAATTGGCATTTTTTTATGTGAAATTTTAAAGATAAACAAAATATGGCAAGATTAAGTGATTTACAAAAGTTCTTAGTTTCAAAAAATCCTAACAAAATTCAAGAATCAAAAACTTCAAATAGTGCTTATTATTACTTTGAAAGTTGCATTATTAGAGTTTCTGATCATTTGGATAATAAGTTGCAACTGAATCCTAATTATATGAACATTGTTTGTTCTAACAATAAGGAATTTGTAGTTTCTGTTCAGGGAAGGGTATTAGCAATACCATATAAAGAGATTAAAGAGCTTATATTAGGGTATATAGCTTTTAGTTATATTAAGAATTTAGAACGTTCTGACTTAAAACTTACCCATACTTATAAAGATGAATATTTTGAACTTTTGAAAAGATTTGATGAATTGTCTGTTTCTTTAGAGAAAGTGAATGAAGAATATGTTATATTGAAGAATAAGCAAATTGATGATATTCATTCTCATCAGAAAATAATTAAGGAGCTTACTGAAAGCTACAAAAATATTTCTAATCACTTTATAAAGAAATCAGAAACATTGGAATCAAAAACTAATGAATGCAAAAATCTTACTAAGAAATTAAAGGATGCTAATATGGCTTTGACAAGTGCAGAACATATAGCAAAAATAAATTTAGAGAAAGTTGATAAATTAACGAAGGAAAAGAATGAGCTAATGAAGGAAAATGAAGAACTTAGTGAGAGAATAAAAGCTATAAGTAACAAAGTGTCGGATTTAATTTCGGATTTATAAAGATGGGATTAATTGATAAAGTCACAGCCGTTTCTAAAAAGATTAAAAACAATAGAGATATTAAAGATGTTTCTATAAAATTAGGCGAGGAATGCGGTGAAGTACAGGGAGTAGTAAGTATAATGACTGGATTATCTTCCTACAAAGAGGTTAAGAATAATGACTTAGTTGATGAACTCGTGGATGTGTTTATCAATATAGTGGATATTGGTTTTATTTTTTATGGAAAAAGATTTAGAAATCTGTTTCATAGAAGATTGAGATTGAAACTTAAAAAATGGGAAGAAAAATACCAACTACAACAGTAATGAATGAGTGGGTTTATAATAAATTAAATGAACTGTGTATGGTACTCCACGATAAATATACTATAAATTGGGGAGGGTGTGCCTTTGTAGCATATTGTATAGCTAGAAACTTATCGGAACGTAATATTCCATATAAAGTAGTGTTATTTGGAAGAATGACAGCGGAAGATATGATTAGAACTAACTATGCTTGTAATCATGCTTCTATTATGGCAGAAGAGAAGTCTCTTATAAATCCCTATAGTATTTGTGGGATGAAAATTCCGAATGAAAGTATTGTAGACTTAACTCCAAAGGAGCTATTAGCATATTACAAAAATGCTAAAGGTTCTTGGAATAATGACTACGATGTAAAACTGAATTCAACCGTAAGTAGACAGATTAATAACTTTTTTAAAACTATATTTTAATATAAAGAAATTTTTATTGACATTTTTTATTGCATTCGTATCTTTAATGACTTATGCTCAAGTAGACACATTGAAATTGATTCCTGGAAAGGAAATTATGTATGAATTGCAAATTGATACTGTAAAGTATGACTATCTAAAGAAAGTAGCTTGGTTTGCAGGATTTCCTGAAGTAGAAGCAACTTTTCAAGAGGGAAAGAAAACAGTATGTGCGACTCTAATCAAGGAAGACGATATTATAACTTTAAATGGCAAGAGTTATTTATATCTAAAGAGTATTCCTAAAGACTGGTTTGAAGTAGCTACCTGGGAGGGAGCTCCACATCCAAGAACTATTACTTTATTTTATGGACATAGACTTTCGACTAAGTCTCCTGTAACTGATGAATTTGGAACGTGGTATAGTAGAAAGGATTTTGAAGGAATGACCCTTGATACCGTTACTGTAGCTCATATTCTTAAACCTTTAGATGGTATTAAGGATTTCTATATTAATGGAGAGCAGTCCAAAGCTAGTTATGATATTCAAATTGGAGACACTCTTGAAATTAAATTTGATGTAGAGGAACCAATGGATATTGATAACTATATGTTAGTTAAAGACGAAGATGCCATTAAAGTTTCGGAGCAAGATTCGTTTATTTTAATTCCAATAGAATCAATAGAAGAAGTTGCGCCAGTAATTAGCAATGTTTTAGGAGATTATACAATAGAATCAAGAAAATTTAATATCAATGTATTTCCCAAATTTGCCATTGAAGAATTATCTTATACAACCTTTAGAAAAGGGAATACAGAAAAGAAAGACTATACTAACACTCTGGAAATTAGTCCTGTTGTTTTAAATGGAGATTCAGTTGTTTTGGAAATCTTGACCAATGAAGATAAACTTGGACCATTTAAAAAGGAATCTTCCAAATTTTCTTGGAATAAAGATGGAAAAGATTTGAATGATTCTCTTTATATGGTAGAGGACTGTAAACTTATTATTCCCAAATACAATAAGGAAACTATGGATGGTAAGTATAATTGCATTGTTACTAATGGTAAAATTACATTTACTGTAACATTTGATGTAACATCAAATTACCCAACCTCTAATGAGACTATAGATACTAACGATTTTAGAGTACTATGTCAAGATGGGCATGTGCTAATCAGCAATGCTGTTTCTAAACATTTAGTTATATCTGATACTTCTGGAAAAATGTTGGTAAATAAAGTAATTACATCTGATATGGAGCAAATTTCTGTTCCTAAAAATACTGTTCTATTTGTTACAATAGAAGGGAAAACTATTAAGACAGTTTCCAAGTAATCTAATAATTATTCCTTAACTTTCTAAAATGTACGAAATGATAATACCAATATTGTTACTAATATTAGGTGTTGTGTTCCTAAGAATTGATCCATATCTTGATATTAGTGACGATGGTATAATCCTTTGGTACTCAACACTACTGGCAAATAAACGTAAATATATAAAACTTAAATAAGATGGCTAATATTTTATCAAAATCAGTAACTGCAAGTTCTTTAAAAGCAAAATCTTCTGGAATCCTGTCAGTTTTTTATAAGACTATTGATTCTTTGCAGGAAGTAGTCAAATCTGCTAAACAGGAAGCTGATATTAAGCAGCAAAATATTGATAGACTGGCTTTAGAAAAGGAAGAGCTTATGCAAGTTGCTCAAGAAAATGAAGCTATTGTTAGTAAACTTTCAAAACTATTAACTAATGAGTTGGAGTAAAATAGAAAAATACCTAAAGCCTGGAAACCTAGTTAAGTTTGATACAGATGAGTTGGGAATAATCCTTCCAGACGAAGAAACAGGTACTATACGAGTATGTGGTGATGGAAACTCTTCTAGAGCATGGTATACCGAAGAAGGTTTAAGAGATAGATGTAATTCAATAGAAAAAATATGGGGACCTGCACCTAATAGGTATGGAGTAAGTTTTGATACTGAACACAGAAGTCTTTTATATTCTATTTCAACTTTTGAAGTAGATGTATGCGAGAGAAAGAAAGTATTTGTAGGAGTTAGTAATAATGCCAGCGAAAAGGATATAGCTAGAGTTTTACAAATTATTGAGAAGGAAGGAAAAGAAGCTGTTTTTTGGGGTACAAGTAAATCTCCTATAGTTAACTATGATATTTTATCCAAATGTCATGAGTTAATAATAGTTACTCCAGAAGGCTTTTGTAATGGCGGTTATGTGGGCAAAGGCTTAGACGAAATGATCAGAACGGCTCTAGATAATTGCATTAAAATTAGAGTACTTGTTGAAAATAAACTTAGGAAGTTTAAGCGTTTAGTGAGCAACTACAAAGAAACAGGAAGTTACGTAAATTATTCTTTATTATTTGTTTTATGACCGATTATACAATATTTACTGATGGGGCATATTCATTTGCTAGAAAGCAAGGTGGATGTGCCTTTATCATTTTAAATAGTAAAGGTAAAGAAGTTACGGAATATTCTAAATGCTTCGTCAATTGCACTAACAATCAAATGGAAATGATGGCTTGTATAATAGCTCTAGAGTCCATAAAAACTCCTTCTGAAATTCTAATTATGAGCGATTCTATGTATGTGATAGGAACATATACAAAGAACTGGAGAAGAAAAAAGAACCAAAAACTATGGGAAAGGTTTGATAAAGCTATAGCTTTTCACAAAAAGGTTGATTTTCAACACGTTAAGGGTCATGAAGACAATTTCTATAATAATAGATGTGACCAATTAGCGGTGGAGGCAACTAAGATTTGTTTAACTAAATAAATAATTACAAATGAAGTACAAGAAGAAATTAGCTTATTTGCAATCTCGCCAAGCATGGTGGGATAAATAGCCGAAGGATTATCAAGCAGCAACAACTAGACCAGGCTCTGTAAAAGTAAAATAAAATAATAAATAGAAAAACATGGAAGGAATTAAAGAGTTAATTTGGTTAAACGATGGGAGAACTTATAGACAAATTGAGGAAAGTGTACAGCTGATTCCTACTTTGCCTAAAAAGGTTTATAATATGTGCATGGACCCTTATGAACGAATATATTTGGAGGAGTATTGCGAGAAGTTCAATTTTGAATTTAAGATCTATGGTCTAGAAAATAGATTTATTGATCATATCATGACTACATTTGAAAATACATCTGGAAATCTAGGAATCCTTTTAAATGGTACTAAGGGAACTGGTAAGACAGTATGTGCTAAAGTTATAGCCAATAAAATGAATCTTCCGGTTATCATTATTCCGAGAAATATGAAAGGTTTGCAAGAATTCGTTTCAAAAATTAGTTCAGATGTAATCCTCTTTTTTGACGAATTCGAAAAATCTTTTGACAGAAATGATTCTACTATTCTAACTATTATGGACGGTGTATACAATAGTAAACATCGTAAAATTTTTCTATTGACAACTAATCAATTGTATATCAATGATAACCTAATTGGAAGACCTTCTCGTATTCGTTACAAGAAAACCTTTGGAAATTTATCTGCCGAAACTATTAAGAGCTATCTTGAAGATAATCTTATAGACAAGAGTAAGTCTAACCAAATTTTAGAATTTGTTGATTCCTTATCTATATCTACTATAGACATTCTAAAATCTATTGTAGAGGAGATAAATATACATAAATGTGATCTCTCTGAATTTAAGAAGTGGATCAATGTCGATCCGGCTAAGTTCTCTTGGAAATTCTGGTATAAGAGAATAGATCGTGATGATGATATTTATGGGGTTTATACTCTTGAAGACTTTAAGAAAGAATTAAAAGAAACTCCAAAGGATAAATTAGACGACAACGATATTTGGCAGTCTAGTACTAATACAAACTCTTCAGTAGAGTATATGCATGAAGGTGAAAACTTCTTCTATGGAGTTATCACCCAACCTCTTACTTCTGATAACTATCTTACTCTAGAAGATGAAGATGGTTCTATATATTATTGCTGTATTATTAACATAGACAAGAAACCATCTTTGTATAGAGGAGCTCTTGAATATACATTTTAATAAATAAGAAATATTATGCTGTTTAAAGAATTTAAAGATAAAGTAGACAACAGTTTTCAACAAATGTGTAAAGGTCAATCTAATCTATTCCGAGCAAAAGTTGATAAAGACTTGCTTTGGAATACTTATTTGGAATCATTTCCGGAAGAGGAGAGACAAGAACATAATTGTAATTGTTGTAGACAATTTATTAAGAATTGGGGCAATGTTGTAGCTATTAAAGACAATAAAGTTATAACTTTTTGGGATATAGAGTGTGGAGAGCCTTATAATACTGTAGCTGCTAATCTCAAAAAATTAATTCTAGCTCACCCAGTTACAGACTTGTTAGTTCAAACTTTCCCTAAATTGGGAACAGACAAGAATACTTTTTTACGTGCTGATGGTACTGTTGGAGTCTGGAATCATCTTTTTACAGTGCTACCTGAGAAATTCATATATAGAGGAAGCTCTAGCGAGGATACTGTAATGTCAGATTTTAGATCAACTCATGAAGTATTTACACGTTCATTGAATACGATAACTCCTGATGCAGTAGCTGTTGTTCTAGAGTTGATTGAACAAAACTCACTATACAGAGGTTTAGAATTTAAGGGAGCAGTTGAAAAGTTTCAAACTTTGCAAAATAAATACAATAAACTTCCTCAAAATGAGAAAAATGCTTACATTATTTCTCACGTTGAAAATTCTGGAGTCGTAGCTAGAATCCGAAATTCTGCAATTGGAACTCTTCTTGTTGACCTATCTGAGGGAGTTGACTTAGATACAGCTGTAACTAAATTCGAGATAGTAGTTGCTCCTACTAATTATAAGAGACCTACAGCAGTTGTAACTAAATCAATGATTGAAGCTGCTCAGAAAAAAGTTAAGGAATTAGGTATTGAGAAATCTCTTAGCAGAGATTATGCAAAACTTGATGATATTACTGTAAATAACGTTCTTTTTGTAAACAGAGACTTATCTGAACAAGTAGGAATCTTTGACAAACTTAAAGAAAACATAGTGATTAATCCTAAGAAGTTTTCTAAAGTTGAAGAAATTGGAATCGAAGATTTCATTAGCAAAGTTCTTCCTACTGCAAAAAGTGTTCAAGTATTAGTGGAACAGAAGCATGAACCCAATTTAGTTACCTTAACTAAGTCCAAATATGAAGACGCTCCTAATATCTTTAAATGGAATAATAACTTTGCTTGGGCATATAATGGAAACTTAGCTGATTCAATAAAAGAAAAGGTTAAGAAGGCAGGAGGTAATGTTAACGGAGTATTGAGATGTTCGTTGCATTGGTTTAATTATGATGATTTAGACATTCATGTTGTAGAGCCGCATGGAGCTCATATATACTATAGTGACAAATATTCCGATTCGTCAGGAATGCTGGATGTAGATATGAATGCCGGAAGTAGAAGAGAGTCTAGAGATGCTGTAGAGAATATTGTTTGGACGAATTCAAACAAGATGGTTGAAGGAGTTTATACACTGTACATTAATAACTTTTATAAGAAAGAGTGGACTGACGAAGGATTTGAATGTGAAATAGAATGTAATGGAGAGTTGCATAAATTTTCATATGAAAGACCTGTTAGAGATAACGAAAACGTTAAAGTATGCACTTTTAAATGGAGTAGAAAGCTAGGAATTACAGAAATAGCTGCATCCATTCCAGAAGCAAGCACTAATATTTCTAAAGAAATCTGGGGAATTAATACTAATAAATTCCAGAAAGTCTCCATGATAATGTTATCGCCTAACTATTGGGATAATCAGTCAATTGGTAACAAGCACTATTTCTTCATGTTGGAAGGATGTAGAAGTTCCGAAAAAACTAGAGGGTTCTTTAATGAATATTTAAAGGAATCTCTAAATGAGCATAGAAAAGTGTTTGAAATTTTAGGAAACAATTTATTGCTTCCAACCTCACTAGAGCAACTGAGCGGATTAGGGTTTTCTTCAACAGTAAGAAATGAACTAATTTGTAAAGTAGAAGGCTCATTTGAAAGAATTATTAAAGTTAAATTTTAAAACAGTAAGAATATGAACAATTTTGAAAAGGCAACAAGACTTAGACTTCGTTTTGAAACATCTCGTGGAAATCTTAATGTAGAGGATCTTTGGAGACTTCCACTTGCTGAACTAGATAAACTGGCTATTGCTCTTAACAAGCAATTGAAGGAATCTAGTGAAGAGAGTTTCATTAAAGCCAAATCGAAAGATAATAAACTTCTGGAGTTACGTTTTGATATTGTTAAACATATCATTGAAACTCTTCTTTCCGAAGATGAAGAAAAGAAGAAAGCTGCGGATAAAAGGGCTAAGCGTGAACAGCTTCTAGAACTGATTGCTAAGAAGAAGAACCAGGAACTTGAGGGAAAGAGCTTGGAAGAGTTAGAAGCTGAGTTAACTAAACTGGAAGATTAACAATGCTCAAAGGTGGTAAAACTAAAGAGGGTTCGAATCCCTCTACCACTTCAAAATTTAGACAATATGGCGGAGATTAGTATTTCAATTGGAATAGTTATAGCAGTTTTTATTCCTGTAATTATTGCAATATTGGTGGAAAAGAAGAAGATAAATAGTATAAGGGTAGGACAAGTATGGTTTACAGAAAAGCATTTTAATCCATTTCTTAGACATAAAAGAAGAGTAAGGGTGAAGGGTATATTAGATGGTTGGGTAAAACTAGACGATCTAAGTTGCTTCGATGCTAATGGGCGTCCAGTTCGGATGTATTTAACTTGTTCTGATTTAATCACATTATATAGATTAGAAGAATGAAAAAATATTTATTAATTTTAGGGTTAGCAGTGGGACTAAGCTCGTGTACTAAAGTAAATGACTCAAAACATGAAATAAATTATAAAGGTCACAACTATATAGTATTTGAACATGGGCATGGACTGAGTCAAAGTTATAGTATGAGTGTAGTACACGATCCAGACTGCCCTTGCCATAAAAGAGTTTTGAAAGAATGAAAAAATTTGTATTTATATTGATTTTTTGTTTATCTACTTTATCGTTTTCACATGTAGAACCATCTAAAGAGATCTCTCCATTTATTGAGTCTTCTCCAACTTATGAAAGTGTCTATATGGTATGTAAGATGTATAATCTAGAGTGTCCAGAAATAGTGGTAGCTCAATCTGTATTAGAAACTGGTCATTATAAGTCTCAGCAGTGTTTGCAACATAATAACTTGTTTGGATTATATGATTCCAAGAATAAAAGATATTATAGATTTGACCACTGGACTCATTCGGTTTTAGCATATAAACAAAAAGTACAATATAGATACAAAGGAGGAGATTATTACGAATTTTTAAGAAAAATTGGTTATGCAGAGGATTCGTTATATGTAGAAAAGGTTAAGTTAATTCAAAAAAGGTTAGAGAATGATATTTAAGTTTTTATTACCATTTTTAATGGTCATACTGTTTATTTATTATGTATGGCTGTTTCTTTCTATTACTGGAGTAGTGCCAAGAATTTCCAGTAGAGAATTTAAATTATACCGGATTTTTATTCCGTTTTACTATTTAATCTTCGAATAACTATTTACAAAATTTTAAATTATTTTATTTATGAGAAAAGGTTTAATGGCAATTATTGCAGTGTTAGTAGTAGCATTCTTGTGTATGATTCCTAAATTGGGAGAAGACATGGATAAGAAGCAAATTGGTGTAAATCAAATTCCTTTTACTGGAACCTTGGAATACTGGACAAATGGAGGATTTCAGTTTCAGAAAATGGGAACTGTAACCATTTATGACAAGACTTCCCAAATTTGGTTTAATGAATTGATTCGGAAGGATGATGGCAATGTTACAGTTTCTCCGGAATTGGAAAATCCAGCTATGCCAATTACTTATAATGATAAGGGAAAAGGATTTGTATTAGGCTCAGTTCGAGTAGAAATGCCATTGGAAGGTAAATATTTGGAACGTATTCAAACCCACTATGGCTCTCAAGAAAAACTTATTAGAGACTTAATTAAGCCTACCTTGAATAAAGTTATTATTGCTTGCGGTCCTTTGATGTCGTCACTTGAATCTGTTAGCGAAAAGAGAACTGATTTGATTGCATTAATTACTGATCAGCTCAATGCAGGTGTATATAAAACACAAGTAAGAACTGTAGAAGTTTTGAATCCAATTACTAATGAAAAGCAGATTACTAAAATTGCAGAAGCTATTCCTGACAGTCTGTCTCCTAACGGAATCAAAAGACAGGAAGCCTCTCCGTTTGCTTTCTATGGTTTAAAAGTATCACAATTATCTATTAGTGATCTTGAATATGAAAATGCTACTTTAGCTCAAATTTCAAAGCAAAGAGAAGCTGATATGTCTATTATTACAGCCAAATCTAAAGCCTTGGAAGCTATTCAGAGAACTATTCAAATTGAAGAAGAAGGTAAGGCTTCTGCAGCTCAAGCTAAATGGGAACAGGAAAAGATTAAGGCTGTAGAGGTAACGAAGGCACAGCAAGCATATGAAGTAGCCCAATTGCAAGCAAAAGAAGCTGCTGAAAAAGCTAAGAAAATTATTGAAGAAGGTAAAGCAGAAGCAGAAGCTAATCGCCTTAAAGTACAGGCTGGTTTGACTCCTCAAGAAGCAGCTGAATGGCAGTATAAGACTACTGTAGGTGTAGCAGAAGCTCTTAGTAAATCTAATGTACGTTGGGTTCCTGAAATCATGATGAATGGTAATAATTCTGGAAGCGGTAGTGCAATGGATGCAGTAGGCTTGAATATGTTGATGGATGTTGCTAAGAAAATGAAAAAAGAGTAACAAGGGGCTAAATTAAACTCTCCAAACCAGAGCCCTTGAACCTAAATGTTAAGTATTACAAGGTAACAGACCACGAGGTAATTCTCTAGGAGTGCTGTTAGGGAGAGTGGATTTCTTAGGTAGCTTCAATTGGTTAAAGCCCTGGATTTTACTAGGAGATTGCGGGTTCGAATCCCACCCTAAGAACAAATAATTAAAAACAAAAAAATGATTAATATTAATGTAGCAAAGGAGTTAGTTAAAATGTATGATAACTTAACTCTTGAAGATTTTGAACGAGAATGGTGTGATGGAATGTGTGGATCCGACATTCTTCAAACTTTTACAGGTTTCGGAAGTCCTAGAAAATGTCTATTGTGTAAAGAGGCTGAGGCATTAAGAGACAGGTTTGAAGAAGATATGTGTAATCATTGTATTTATGGCGAACATTTTGGATGCGTAATAGCTCCATATTATTTAGCTATATGTGACTCTTGTTCTCCGGAAGAACTTTTAAAAGCTGTACGTAATAGAAGTAATTATATAAAAACTCTTATAAAGGAGATAGAAGAAAATTCAAACAATGTAGCTAATGAATCAGAAAAGTAAGATCTCTTCTAATAAGAAGAATTTAAAAAAGAAGTCAAAAACAATTATCCCTCTTTACCAAGATCTTTTTGGAGAGGTTGACAGACAAATGATTCAAAACATATTGAGATAACATTAAAGTTAAATTTTTAAAACTTAACAAAGATGAAATTGCTAACATAGATGAAGAAATAGAAATTAAAAAAAATAGCAAATTATGACTATTGAGGGAGAGGATTTTATTCTAACTCCAATTAACGAACACTCTTTAGGATTTGATTTGGAACTATTACAGACTATTAATAAAGGGAAGGAAAACGAAAGAAAGGAATTTAAAAATGTGGCTTATGCTCTCCCTTTAGATGTAGCTGTTAAGAAAATTATAGCATATCGAATCTCAAAGAAATCTGGAAATTCAGTTTTGAAACTGAAAGATTATATTAATCTATTTATAGAGGAAAGTGAAAAGTTAAGACATTTGTGTAATGGCAAAGAAACAAAGTCAGAAGATTAAAAAGGTTTACGAACCCATAAAGGTGTTAATGTGTTCTAAGTGTAGAACTAAGACTATACACATGTTGTTTGATTACGACAAAGGTATCTACAAGTGTTTAATTTGTAACGCTGTACATTCGGTATGATTTATACAATGATTTTTCTCTATATCATTTCGAGCTTGTTTGTATTAGACTTAGGAATTGTTGTTTTAAAACAAATTAGACTAGAAAGTGAAGATCATAAAGCTTCTTTAGGAGTATTAATTGGTTTGATACTTACAACTATCATTCCAGTAGTTAATGCACTTTCTGCAACTATGGGAATAATGGTTATTTTAGTAGACTTAGAAGCTAGAGACGTTTATATTAAACATAGCAAAATTGTACAATTTTTTAATATAAGAGTATGAAAAAAGAACAAACAAAAAAGACAGAAAACAAGAGAAAAGAACTATCTCCAGTAAATGTACATAACCAAGAAGAAATGATAGCTTTGGGCATACATCCTAAATATAAAGTTCCTAGAGATCCAAGTGTATGGACAAAAACACCCCATGAAAAAGAACTTGTCAAAGAATGTAGACATAGATACGGAAGAGGTATCAAAAAGTACTAACGAGTTTTTTTACGAGGTAGCCTTATATAGAATATTTCCAGATAGGGTAGAATCTATGGGTGGAAAATTCTTTAAGACTACTTCACCATATAAAGGTGAAACTTGTATAGTTAGAAAACTTAACAAGGAAGTTAAGGTTATGAAAACAATTAGTCAAATTTATATGTAATTATGGAAGTATTGAAAAATGAGCAGGCAGCTCAAAATGAAATAAAATCTGGAGCAGAGAAAGTAGAATCTGTTATTGAAAGTTCTCCAACCAATAAAGCAGTTATATTTCCTCCTGAAAAGAAAGCTAGGAGAAAGTGTACATTAAGTGATGAAATGGTAAAGATGCTTATTTACCAAATGGCTCATGAGCTTGAAAATCACAATATGTACAAAACATTTGCAGCTTATTTTTATCGTAACGATTTGTCTAAATTAGGTATTTATTATGATGAACGTGCTGCAGAAGAAAATGTACATCATCAGTGGATTTATAACTATCTAACCGAATGTGATGCTGAGTTCACGTATCCTCAAGTGCCGGCTATCAACTTGGATATTACTGACCATGTAATGCCTTTCCGACTTACTGTGGATAAGGAAATTGAAACTACTTTGGGAATTAATCAAATAGTTAACAGGGCTGCAGAAGAAGGTGATTGGGCAACTTTTACATTCCTATTGGGAGACGATCCTAAAACTGGCAAACTGGTGCTAGAGCAGAGGGAGGAGGAATCTGTTTCAAGAACTATTCTTGGTATGGCAGAAATGGAAGGAAGCTGGCTAAGAAAACAAAACTCTATTTTGGAATTTTACAGAAATCCAGAATCTATTCAACCAGATAAAGACGAAGACTAATAATTAAAAAAAAATAATTTATTATGAAAGTTCAATTTTTAACTCAGAAATTTACAGACTTTGCAGGTGTAGAACGTTCTTTTACTGTAGCAGCGGTTCCAGAAGATTATGTATCTCTTCCAATGACCCCAGAAGAAACTGCAGACCTTGTTTATACAGTTGCTAACGCTGTTGACAATGGAGAGTGTGAATACTGCAGTGCTCTGGACTGTGTAGATAAAGTAAACTCTTTGGAACAGAGTAAGCGAGTAGTGTTTGGAGTATCTATATGTCACCCAAGTGATGTTAAGAATGAAAACGAGGAGTTAGGTAAGAAAATTGCAGAAGGAAAGGCTAAGAGTTCTAGAACTAGAATAGGAGAAATTACCATGACCTCTGGAATGTTTGTGTCTTACGAATACATTGAAATGTGTCTAAAGAGACTAGCAGAGCTTATTGCTAGAAATCCTGAAAACTATAGTATTTCGTATGCAAAAGCAAAAGAAAAATTCAAGACAGTTCAAAACTCTAAAAAAGAATAAATGAATATAAAGAACCAGAATATACTTGTTGCAATCTTCTGTGTTCTTCTACTACTGACTAATATAGCTCTATGGACATATAATTGGAGATGTATGAAATCGGATAACTACAAAGAAGAGATATCTCGTTTAAATGGTTTAAAAGATTCCTTGACTAGTGTAAACGATTCCTTAATCCTAGTGTCCAAAGAGCTTGCTACTTCTGTAGACAGCTTAAAGAATGAGGTAGGTAAAGTAGACTCAGTTATTGTAAAAACAGAAAAAGCTTATGAAAAAGATTTTATTGATATTACTAATCAGTCTATCGCTGCCGATGCTAGGTTTTTCTCAGAATACCTTTCCAAAGATAGTGCAAGATTCAATGATAGTAATAACTCCTCAACAACTGAAGCACACTAATCTCATCTTTCTAGAGCATAAGAAACTCAAGTCGGAGATATTAGAGCTGAATAAAAAGCTGTCTCTACAAAAACAGATAAATGATAAGCTAGAAGAATCTCTTGTAGTACAGACTAATACTATAGAAAATTATAAATCTATGGAATCCATAAATAAGGATATGCTATACAGAAAAGACCAAGAGATTAAAAAATATAAGCTATCTGCAAAAGGGTGGATGATAGGAGGAATTTCTGTCACTGTAGTAGGAGTGTTACTATTAATAGCAAAGTAAAATGACTGAAATAGAAGAATGGGCAAAAAAGAACATGTTTATATCTATTTTTACTGTTATACATAACAATAGAATAGAGTGGTCTGCAGGAGTTAGGGTGGGAATGGATAATAAAAACACCTGGTTACCATCTAAAGATGAAGGATGCCAATTTAGTTCATTTTTAACTCCAGAATCTGCGTTAAGACATGCCGTTGAATTTTGTGAAAATTATAAACCTAAAGTCACTAGGGTTGTAGTTAGCAAGAAGAAAAAATGAATTCAATAATTAAGGACAAAAAACAACAGGAAATTGAAGCTGAACATAAAAAATACTGGAAGTTTCCTGAAAGAAGCTGTCAAAAATGCAAGAAATACCCTTGTTTTATAGGACAAGAGAATGCTAAAGCTGATTTTGCCAAGTACGGGTGTGTAAAATTTGTAGAGTAATGGTAAGTATTTTGATTATTGTATCGCTCATAACTACTTTGGCATTTATATTCATGAATCACAAATTTGGATATAAAAAAGATAGTTATGGTCGAGAGATTAAGATTAAAGTTAGAAATGCTTTTAAAATAGTTCTAATATTAGTATGCCTTATTCCCATAGTTAATCTAATAGTATCATTTATATATGTTTCATATAGTCTAGATTCATATAGATACTATATTGACTTGGAATTAGAAAATGAAAGTAATAAAATAATTAAATGGTTGTTTAGATAATGGATTATAACATTTATGCCGGACTTGGAGGTTCTTTTGGGGGAGCCCAATATGTCGGAACTATTAGAAATGCTACGGCTGAAGAAGCCTTAGAATATGCATATGATATAGCAGTAGAGAAGTATGAAGATTATACTTTCTATGACGGAGTACATAGTTATAGTGAAGTAGAAGAAAAAATGTTAAAGGAAGATCCTGAGTGTTCTGCTGAAGATATAGACATTGCTTATGAAGAAGAGATGAAAAATTGGATCGACTATTATGCCGAACCTACAGAAGAAGATGATATAGAAGACTTTATGTTAGAATATCTTGATTAATGATAAAGATACTCCATTGCAAGTTACTAACATATCAAATAGACCCAGGAGACTATGTAATTTATGTCTTTAGGAACTTGGATTCCTTAAGTACTTGCGATAAGTACATAATGTGTACTAAACATCCTAACTGGCAGTCGAAACCTGTTAAGATAGGACAAAAGGGGTATCTAAAAATTAAAGAGATAGAAGCTGGTAAGGATACATGGTACGACTGTGATTCCAAAGAATCTATTCCCTACAAATATGATGGGGTTCAGTTTTTTGAATTTATAGAGGAAAAGCAAGAGGAATTACAGCAAGAATGTATCATGATTTAATTACTTACAATAGATGATTTAACTATAACTAGATAAGCTGATGATAAAAAACGTAAGTGATTAATTTTATATGAGTATTTTACAAGAAAGATTGAGTCAAGCAATTGCATCTAAGAAAAATGATATTAATTCTTTTATTTGGAAGGGAGAAAAAAGAGAAGTAGACGGTAAATTTGTGCAGGATGAAAAACGATTAGTAGACTGTACTTTGGAAGAACTACAAAGAAATTACGATTATTGCAAGCAAATGCTTTACAATGAAAACAAACAAAAACCTGGACGTTATGTTTTAATCTCTATTATTGACGACCAGATTCAAAGGTGTAATTGTGAACTATTTTTGAGATGGCTTAAAACTGAAAACAATAAGGATAGATTCTCATTTGTATCAGAAATTAAAAGGGTACTTGATACCGCTGATAAGAATATATTGGAGAATTTGAATCAGATTCCAATCAAAGCAATGGTGTCAGACCTACCCGATGAATATTCATCTCTACCTGTTAACTTGATTTTAGATGGTGGACTTGATAAATTGGGTAAGTTCAACAAGCAACATATTACCTTAACTTTTATTTTGAAACAGGGAGTATGGTTTACTCCTGAGGAAATGAAGGATCTAACTATCAAGGATGAAGAAACTGGAGAAGTTAGAGATAGACTAGAGGTAGTTAAAGAGAATCTGGCTTTAGGGAATAATATTCCACTGAAGGCTACTCCAAAAGGTCTGACATATTCTCAGTTAAGAGCTATGACGACTTTAAAGAGTAAGAAATACTCAGAATTGACTACAGAGCAGTTAAAAACTTTAAGAAACAGAATTTTGTTTGCTCTTAGAGACGACTGTAAATTCCATATTAAGCAATGGGAAACTAGAATGAAGCAGTTGGAGATGGTCGCTGAATCAAAAGGATTTATGTTAGAACCTTAATATGAGCCAAACACTAATAATTAAGTTATACGAACTCTCAGAGTATCTATTAACCTTTCAAGAATTAATAGACCTCTATGGTCCAGCAGCATTATATTGTTTGATGTATGGATGAGAAAACTAGTCGAGATATAAGACAAGAAAAATGTGTAGAAAAGTGGGTAAAAGCTAAATGCAAGGGCACATTAATTGCAGCTACAGGTTTCGGGAAAACAAGAGTTGCATTAATGTGCATAAAAAAATTCTTAGACAAAAATCCTCAAGCCTCCATTATGGTTGTAGTTCCAACTCAGACTTTAAAAGATCAGTGGATAGGCTTATTGTTAACTAATGGGATTGCTTTTGTTAATGTAGAAATCATAAATACGGTAGTAAAGGATGACCATGTAAAGTTTCAATGTGATTTATTAGTAATTGATGAAATCCATACTTGTGGAGCTAATCAATTCTTCAAGGTTTTTGAACAAGTTAAGTATAAAATTATTTTGGGACTTACAGCTACTTTAGAAAGGCTGGATGGAAGACATATTTTGTTGGAAAAGAAAGCTCCAGTATTTGATGAAATTACTATAGAGGAATGTCTAAAGAACCAATGGGTATCTACCTATAAAAAGTATAAGGTTCTTTTAGATGTTGATCTTACAGAATATACCCAGGCTAACACCGAGTTTTACAACCATTTTGCATTTTTCAATTTTGACTTTGATAAAGCTATGAAGTGTTTGGGTCCAACTGGATATTTGGGAAGAGAGTCTCTTCTAAAACAAATATGTTCCGATTCGTCTAAGTATAAAGACGTCAGAAAAGAGATTACTGCTCACGCGTTTGGGTTTATGAAAACTCTACAAGCTAGAAAGTCTTTCATAGCTAACCATCCAAAGAAGATTGAAATAACTAATAAAATTCTAGAAAATCGTCTGAATAGTAAAGCCATTACTTTTAGCCCAACCATTAAGATTGCTGAAAAAATCAAATATGGAGGAGTTTTACATTCTAAACAGACTAAAAAGAAACGTGACTTATCTATAGAAGAGTTCATAGGAATGACTAGCGGTTGTATCAATACTAGCAAGGCGTTAGATGTTGGAAATGATATACCTGGAGTAAACTTAGGAATAATATTAGGTATAGATAGTAGTAAAACTAGACTAATTCAAAGAACTGGAAGAATTATTAGATATTCTCCTGGGAAGGAAGCTGAAATCTTTATACTGGTAATTAAGGGTACTGTAGAAGAAGAATGGCTAAGAAGATCATCTGGGGTTAGTAGTTATATAACAATAGACGAAGAAGGACTTGAGAAAGTATTAGCAAACCAGTCCTATACACCGAAAAAGGAAAAAGAGGTTGGGATGCTATTTAGGTTTTAACATTTTTTACATTTTTTAATTAGAAAATTTTTATTAATTTTGTACTCGTGATTATACAAAATGATTGTATAGAAAATATTGTTAACTTTACTGTCGGAGAATGGTACTTAGAATTATGGCTTGTAGATGATCCAGAAACAGAGGAATTTATGTGGAACGTAGATACTACAGTTGATGGGTATCATAGTATAAATTTTGAGAGTCATTCTATGATAGAGGTTTTGAACAATGCAATAGAATTTTGTAAGCACAAAAAATGGACTGAGATATGGTAGAAGTAATTTTTCATCACAGAGATAAAACATCTCTTGACAATGTTGCTGTAGATAAGTTCTTAGAGCTATTAGATAACCATCGTTTAGGAGTCATAAATATAACAAAAGCAAGAATTGGCAATAAGGACTTAAACATAGAAAAATTAATAGAAGTATTAAAATAAGAGAATATGACTACTGAAGAACTATTAGAGCTCGACATTTTGCTTAGCCTTGCAACAGGAAGGTGGATAGCCTCTAAAAAGGATTATGATGTTCGAGCTATTTCTAAAAAAGCTAACGATTTATTAGAAAAATTTTTACAACCGTACAAGGTTAAACCAAGTTGATGATTCCACTACGAAAGTAGACTAAAACATTATACAATTAATAGATTGACAAGTTGATAACTTATTGATTCTATTAATTGACTGATATTGAGAATGAATTGCTGATGTTGGAACGATATAATCTAACTCCTGAAGAGTGGTTAGTTACTAGACTTCTAATATTGGCTAGCGTTGATGAAGGACATAAACAGTATTTTATTCGGTACTTGAACATTCCTCGAAAGAATACTTTGAGAGATGTATTAGTTAGCCTACAAGATAAATCTATTATTTTAAAGTCTTATAAAATTCCAAATCCTGGAGAAAGATTTAATCCAGAAGATGTTGATTTAAATAAGAACTTTCTTAAAACTTTTTATAAATGTTCTGGCATTTTAGGGCAGGAACTATTTAGTAATTATCCACATTGTATAGAAAGCGGAGGAAGAATTTATGTATTAAATAACATTACCAAGGGGTATAAAGATATGGAAGAACTATATTATGACTATGGAAGAATTATTAAGTTTAATCCAGACACCCATAAAGAGGTTATGGAATTGCTAGAATTTGGAAAGGAGCATAATCTTATATCTTATGGTATTTGCGAATTTATTAAGTCTTATAAATGGTTAAATATAAAGAAAATGAAAGAAGATGGATCATATGTAGGAAAAACTTTTGATAACATTACTGCTCTATAATGGTTCTGGATAATTTATTGTCTCAAATAGATAAGGGACGAGAGGGGAAGAACTGGGGCTTGTCTATGGGATTACCTAAATTGGAACAGTATGTAGATGGGGTATCGCAAGGTACTTATACTCTTTTATTTTCTGGATCTGGTGTTGGTAAGACCTCATTAGCACTATATGCCTATATTTATAGACCAATTATGGATAATCTGAATAATCCAGATCATTTTCATATTTTCTATATTAGTTTAGAAATGAAGGCTGAAGTTCTTTTAGCTAAATTACTCTCTACTTATATATTCGAAACATATAACAAAGAAATTTCCTATAAAGAGATGCTTTCCAAGACTAGAAACACTATATTATCCGATGAGGATTATGAACTTATAAAAAAGTCTATTCCTTGGATGGAGAAAGTTATGTCTATGTTAACTATATGGGACAAATCTCTTAACTCAGTTAGCTTTTTCAAACTGATGAAAGATTTGGCTGATAAAAATGGGAAATTTTATGAGGAGCAAAATAGAAAATTCTATACTCCTGACAATCCAGATAAAGTTGTGTTAGTAGTAATAGACCATTTAGCGTTATCGCAACCCCAAACAGGAAATAGTCTTAAGAACGAAATGGATGCTATATCTAAGGTAGCTGTACAGTTTAGAAATAGATGTAACTTTAGTTTTTTAATGATTATGCAAGCTAATAGAGAAGCAGCAAATGTTGAAAGAAGAAAGTTAGAACTGGTAGAGCCTCAACGTCAAGACGTAAAAGACTCAAGTTGTATGGAAGCTGATAGTGATATTATGATAGCTGTATTTAACCCGTTTCGAGAAAAACTTACCTCTTATAGAGGTTACAATATAAAAGCCTTAAAAGCTAAATTTAGAAGTATTATTTTACTAAAGAATAGATACGGAGATGGAGATATTTCTATAGGCTGTAACTTCTTTGGAAAATGTAATCTATGGAAAGAACTTCCTAAAGCTGACCAAATCCAAGACTACGAAAAATTTACTGATATAAATACATATAAACAAACTAAAGATGAGGAGGAAATAGAAGATGTAAAAGAATTTAAATCAGATGTGCCGTCAATAAAAAATATTGAAATTATATTATAATGGCAGAATTAATAGGAATAGCAGGAAATTCAGGTTCAGGAAAAACAACTTCAGTAAAGGATTTAAATCCAAAAGAAACTTTTATAATTAGTGTATTAGGTAAACCTCTTCCCTTTAGGGGATTTAAGAAAAACTACCCTCCTCTAAAAATTGTTGACAAAAGCTATGTTGGTAATTTCTTCACTTCCAACAAAGTAGACAATATCATTAAAATCTTTGGAATTATTAATAAGTCTCGTCCAGAGATTAAACAAATTGTTATTGATGATGCCAACTATTTAATGTCTTGTGAGACTATGGATAGAGCGGAGGAAAAGGGATACGAAAAGTTTACCCAGATAGCTAAGCACTATTATGATATGTTGAAAACAGCCTTGAATTTGAGAGATGATTTAAAGGTTATTGTTATCTCCCACATTGAAAATGCAGGAGATACTATGAATCCTCAATACAAACTCAAAACTACTGGAAAAATGTTGGATAACACTATCAATGTTGATGGTTTATTTACTTATTTGCTGTACACTGAGTTAGTAGAGAGTGAGAATGGGGATATAGAACATGTATTTAGAACCAACACTATTAAAGGTGAAGATACTTGTAAAACTCCACTGGGTTGTTTTAAAGAATTGTACATTCCTAATAATCTTCAACTAGTAGTTGAGACTATTGATCGCTATAATAATGGCGATGAAGAGACGGAAGATGATACTGAAAACAAAACATCAAATACTGTTAATAACGAGTAATGGGAAAAATTAAAGTTAAAATGGAGTTGGAATTCTGGTATGATCCAGAAACCAACACTTATGAACCAATTTCTAACAAAGTGATTGAAGATAACTCTAAGTCAAAACCATCTAAAAGCAAAGTCAAGGATGATGGTAGCACCTGTCCTATAATTACTTTGGAGGACAATAAATATATACTAAACAGCCGAGCTGTAGAGGTTCTTGGAGTAAAACATGAAGACAGACTGACAATTCAGTATCATAAAGTAAATGGAAAACTTGTTCCCGTCATTGCTAAGGATGAAATCCTGGGAGTAAAGGGAGGAAACAAGTTGACTAAAAGTAATACTGTTGCCTGCCGAGGAAAGGCTAATGAGAAGTTATCTGAATATGGTTCAGAATTTGAGTTAGTAGAAAAGGGCGAAGGCATTTATATAATGAAAGGCGATAAAGAGCCTACCCCATATAAGGAAGTCGATAAGAACATTGAAATCAGTGAATCGGAAGATGACAACGATCTAGAAGATCTAGATTCTGTAGATTTAACTGCAGACTTAGATTCTGAAGACGCTGTGGAAATCACGTTCAATGACATTCTTTAAATGGTCAAGAGATAAATTTATATTTTTAGATAATTACAATAGAAATAGATGCTTAAAAAATGAAAGTATTAAAAATATTTGTAATTATGAGTATGAATTTGAACATTGGTTTTAACAAAGACGAGAAGTTTGTATCTAACAGTTTACCTTTATTGAAGGCTTGGGGAATTTATGAAGTGCAGTTTGATGGTTGTGAATACACAACTTTTGCAGGTAAAAAGGATCCAAATGCCAATTATGAAGTTTTGAAGTTCAAATTTAAAGGAGAAGCTGGCCAGTATGTTGAAACCTTGTTTGCACCGAAACCGGGGGATGAAGAAAGAAAGACTAGAACTAATGCCAATGGTCACGAAGTTCCGACTCCCTCTAATATAGACAATTTTAAATATGAACTTGGTCAATTGTTGACCTATATTAGCCCAGAAGCTCTAACTAAGCTGGCGGGAAAATCAGTATCGTTCTCTGATATTGCTAAATTTGTAGTTAAACAAACTGAAGCTTCTATCGGTAAGACGGTGTATATCAAGTTGATAGGTAATAAGAGCAACAAACCAAGATTTCCTTATTTCTTGAGTTGCTTTGAGGGGCAGAGGGAGCCAGTGATTACTAATAACTTCATTAGTGATAATATTAATAAGTTAGGATTCACAGAGTATGAACTGTCTCAGAAGGAGAAAATTGAGAATGCAAAACCTACTAATATGGCGAGTGTGTCCGGAGGTAGTTCTGAAAGTATCGACAACCCAGATACCCCTGACGAAACTGCATCCTCTGATTTAGATTTGGATTTGCTTTAATCAAAAATTCTTAGTATATTTGTAGTCTAAATTTAGATGCTAGTATGCAAATAAAAATTCAGCCTACGAAAATTACTAAAGAATTAATCCTAAGTCATATATCAGAAGAGACTCTAATGGAGCATTATCTAGGAATACCTGTCAAAAAGGGGATCTTTAGGTCCCCTTTGAGAACAGATAATAATCCTACTTGCAGCTTCGATAGAGATAAATATGGAAGACTAGTATTTAAAGATTTTAATGGGAGTTTTTATGGCGATGCTTTTGAAGTAGTTAAAAGACTATACAATGTTCCCTATTATGAGGCTTTAAATATTATTGCTAACGATTTTGGGATTATTGAGATTCCCCGACTAGTAAAACACCCCAAGATAATTGAGTATTCAAACACTCAATTCGAAGAATCAGGACCAAGTAACATCCAAATAGAAGTACAACCGTTTTCTGAACAAGAACTAAAGTGGTGGGAATCATTTGGAATTACTCAAGAACTATTGAAAAAATATAATGTTTATTCATGCAAGAATGTTTTTTTAAATGGTTCGTACTTGACCTCTTCGTCAGAAACAGATTTCATCTTTGCTTACTACAGGGGTAGTATAGACGGAATAGATTATTTCAGAATATACTTTCCCATGAGAAAACACTTTAGATTTTTATCTAATTGGACAGCAAAAATGATTCAAGGAGCCAAACAGCTTCCAAAAACTGGAGATTTTTTAGTAATCACCAAGAGTATGAAAGATGTAATGACTCTGGCGAGTTTTGGTATAACGGCAATAGCCCCAAATTCAGAAACACTATTCCTTTCGGAAGAGCAATATGAGAAAGTTAAAAAACGGTTTAAACGTATAATTCTTTTATATGACAATGATTTAGCTGGAATTAGTAATATGAACAAAATTCGTAAAAGTTTTAAAGATATTAGCTGTGTTTGGATTCCCAGAAAATATGCAAAAGATATAAGTGATTTTCGCAAAAAATACGGAGAAGAAAACACTAGAAAATTAATCAATAAAGCTAAACGAATTTTAAACATAAATGGCTAAAAATAAAGAATTAAATACATCTTGTAGAGCAACTTTCAAAGATAGTAGTGTACAAGAATTTGAATCAATAGAAGAGGCTGCAGAAGCCACAGGATTAACTGTAGCAGCTATTAAGATACGATGTAATAGACCTGGATGTGTGGGAAAGGATAAAACAGCTTTTGAGTGGTTAGACGAGCACACAAAAAGAAGTTACCAGGCTAAAAAATCTAAATCTAAAGGCAGTGCTTTGGAGTATCAAGTAGTAAAAGACTTAAAAGAATTAGGGTTTACAGGATGTGTAACAGCTAGGGGAGAGTCCAAAAGAGTTGATAACAACAAAATAGACATTATTGACACTGAAGGTAGGCTTCCAGTTAATATACAATGTAAACATTATAAAAATACTCCTAACTATTTTAAAATTAGAGAAGAGTGTGGTGATAAGTCTAAACCATTTACGATTGTGTGGAAAAAGTCTGCAGAAGGAGGAAACAACAGTCCTGGCACAGTTGCGATTATTCCAATAGAGTTATTTTATGAATTTTTAAAGGCTTACCTATAAAATAGGTGAGCCATTTTTGTATATGGAAGTAATAGTTAGACCATTTAAAGAAGATTTCCAAAAGTTATCCAAAATGGGATTTACGTTTCTCACGTTTGAGGAAAGATACGCCAAATGGCTGTCTTCTTCCAATAAAAAGAAATTAGGTTTATGTACTCCTGAGGTATTTTCTTTAGGATATGATTCTCTTTTATCGGAATTGAAGGAATCTATATTTGTTATAGTTAATACTGAGGAGGAATTAAATTTAGTCGATTCAAATTTTAATATTATAGAGTACAATTAAATGAAAGACATTTTATTCTGAGCTATCATTGGAGATATGTGTGGCTCATCTTATGAAAGAAGTTTCAATAAAGATATGGAACTTGACAAAATTGAGTTAATAACTCCAGAAATGCATTTTACTGACGACACAGTTTGTAGTATAGCCATTGCTGATGCAATTATTAAAGATGTCGATAATCCAAACTTTGAAGAATCTCTTATTAAATGGTGTAGGAAATATCCAAAAGCAGGATACGGTAAAATATTCTACGAATGGTTTATGTCTGTTGATAGTGAAAGACCTAACATCGAAAGTTATGGTAATGGGTCTGCAATGAGAGTAAGCTCTTGTGGATGGCTTCCTACTAAAGACGAAGCTCTGGAATTAGCTAGACTTTCAGCTCTTCCTACTCATAGTCATCCGGCAGGAATTAGAGGAGCACAAGCAATTGCTGAATGTATATGGACAGCTTATAATAGTTGTAATGCAAAAGCATTAGTACTTGATATAGCTAAAAAGTATTATCCAGAATTTGATTTTGATGTTCCTATTTCAGAACTAAGAAAGGAATACACACTCGACTGTACTTGCCAAGGGTCTGTACCTCAAGCTATAAAATGTTATTGGGAATCTAATAGTTTTGAAGACTGTCTGAAGAGGGCTATTTGGCTTGGAGGGGATACTGATACAATAGCAGCTATGGCTGGTAGTATTGCCTATGCTGACTATTGGTATGTTCCAGCTTATTTGATTGAAGCAGCAAAGAATAATCTTCCGGATGAAATGTTGGAGGTAGTGGATGCGTTTGATGATTTTGTAACTTACGAAGAATGGTAAATACATATCTTTATCCAATATACGACACTGAAAGCGATGAATGCCTTATTAAGGCAATCAAGGCTCGTAGTTTAGAAGACGCTTATGAAAAGTTGTCGGAATATTATGATCTTGATACTATTTGTGAAAATCACTTTGAGTTTCAGGAAGCCATGAAGGAGTATGGCTATATAGTTGGATTACTAACTGATATTGACGAAATATAAATGAATAAATTAAGAATAGGGTTAGATATTGACGACACTTTAGGAGATTTTTATGGACATTACAAATCCTTTTTTAATGCCGAAAAGAATCCAAGAGTAATGGAAGATAAGAACATTACTAAAAATGTGTGTAAATTAAGAACTAATAAAGACTTTTGGCTAAGTTTGCCCAAAATAGACAGTATAAATTTTGAACCAGAATTGTACTGTACTAAGAGAATTAATCCAAAGGCTTGGAGTAGAGAATGGCTTGTAAATAATGGATTCCCAAATAAGCCTATATATCAAATGATATACCAGGGTGGAAATAAAGCTGTTATGATTAAGGGAAGATGTGATGTCCTAATTGATGATTCAGTGTCTAACGTACTCAAGTGCATAGATTCTGGTATGCCAGCTTTACTTATAGATAGACCACACAATAGGTGGTTTGGACCACAATATCGAATCTTTAGTTTAGACATAGACGAGATTATTGATGCTTACAACATTTTATTAGAATTTAATGGAGAAAACTTTATTTGACTGGAGGGGATATGATGCACTCGATATGACAGCTTTAATATTTTACGAGTGCGTTTTGAAAGTACCTATTGGATCGTTTCCTATAGGGTACTGTGCTAGCAGCATATTTATAGATTACGAACAAGGCATTTTGGCTATTTTTGATAATAAAGATAAGGAGTATAAATTTTCTCTAAATCTTCAAGTAGGTGAACCATTGTCAGCATAATGAAATTCAAATAGTTCCACTTTTAGATACTCTGCAAATATTAGATATTAGTGACGAAGAGTATTTTGGAGAGAAATATAGAGAATATATAAGTAACTCAAGACTTAAACTTATTGATCCTGAAGAAGGAGGTAGTCCAGAATTATTTAAAGCTGGCTTATCTCCAGCTTTTAGTGATGCCTTCTATTATGGATCAGCCATTCACTGTTTAACCTTACAACCTGATGATTTTGAATTAGTAGAATCTGTAGATAGACCTACTTCAAAAGCTGGATTTATGGCTGATGAATTATTCAAAAGTTTTTCTAAGAATAGACCATTTAAAACAGAAGAGATAATTAAGGCTTCTGATAAAATTGGATACTATAAGGGTAAAATGAATGAAAATCGGATTGCTGATTTAATAAGTAAATGTTCTAATTATTGGCATGATAGATACGATTTTGAGAAGTCTTATGTAGGAGGGAAGGAATTAATTTATTTAGACCAAAGAAGCCGGGGAAAAGTCCATACAAGCCTTAAAAACATAAAATCTAATACAGAAATACAAAAACTACTAAATCCAGAAGGATTACTTGAAACACCAAAATCTTACAATGAGGCTACAATACTATTAGAAGTCAAGGCTATTTCCCCATCTAAAGATGAAACTATACTTAAACTTAAGGGAAAATTAGATAATTTTACAGTAGATGAAGAATCTAAAATTATTACATTAAATGACCTTAAAACCACAGGTCATTATATTGAGGATTTTCCCGAAGGAAGTTTTGTTAATTTTAAGTATGCCCGGCAAATGGCAATGTATGGATGGATGTTATCTCTAGCTAATAAAACCACATTTAACATCTCCAATCCAACATTTAAATCTAATATGTTACTTGTATCTTCCATTCCTCCGTGTAATTGCGGAGTATTTTCTTTAAATGGTTCACACATAAATTTAGGTATGAAAATGTTTACAGATTTATTAAAAAGAGTAGCATATTTAGAATTGTATGGAAACTAAAACAGATGTAGGATTCCTATTGGCTGGCACTCCATCATATAAAGATTTACAAAATGTATATCTAAAATGGTTCAGTCTAGGTGGAATTGCTGGAGAAATTGATAATAAATTTGCACTAATTTCTTTAATATGTGCGCTTACTGCGGCACAAAAAAATAAGAATCCAGATATTACCTGCTATGAGGTAATAAAGAAAATTATTGCTAAAGGAGGTCCACAACTAACAGATGATTACCTATTTGGTTTATCTATAGTTTGTGAAGATTTTCTTAAAGGAAGCACCAAATTTAATACCTGTGGATTGAAAACGGCAAAAGACATGGTTGAGAAAATCAACGAGATACTTGAAAAATGGCTCCCGTTTTAAATACACATTAGATGAGAATATCAAGAAAATAGATAAGAAATTTTAAAAAGATTTTTTCACAAGTGTTTGGAGGATACAAAAAATTGTACTACCTTTGTATCACTTTCTCGGTGAGAGAAGGGAGTACAAAAAGTGTTCACAAAAATTAACACTTATATGTTTGGATGATTACGAAAAAAGTAGTACCTTTGTAGCATCAAACATTGAGATAATGAATATGAATTAATGACTTAAAATTTTTTATTTATGGAAATCAATTTGAACTTTAAACGTGTCGATGTAAACGCTTTCACTTTAAAAGAAGCAGAAGAAATTTTAGCTGAAAAAGCAAACTTTGAAAAATTTGCAAACGCAACTCAAGCATGGAAAAACGCTGGTAGTCCAATGCAGAATACAAAAGAATTTAAAGAATTTTGTGCAAATTACTTGGCTGAAAAGACTAAGAACAAACAAGGTTTAGGATGTGTTATTGTTTACGAAGCTGGAAAGGCTGATACCAGAGAACGTCCCTGGGAAATGAACGATGTTGTAAACGAACTCGGAAAACGTAAATATAAAACGACTTATCTAATTATTGATGAAGAAACTGGCAAGATTCTTGCTAAGACACAGGAAAACAAGGCTAAAGCTAAGGAATTGGCTAAGGAATTGTACACTAAGGGTGGTTACAGAGGAAAACTTACTTGTATTTATACTAAGGAAGTAGTTGAAGGTGAAAAAAGAGCATTTACAATGAAGTATCAGGCATCTAAGAGTGCAAAAGAAGGATACTTTATCTTCTTCGGAATCGAACGTAACTAATAACAAATTAACGTTTTAAAGGGGAATTATCTGAACAAGGTAGTTCCCCTTATTTTTTATATATAGATAAAAAAGTAACATAACTAAATCGGAGAAATAACCTCCGAGTTCTAAATAAAATAAAACATTATATGAAATTATCAACTGTTGTTAAGTTCAGAAAAGAACTGGAATGTGTTAAAGAGTCAGGATTAACAATCGCGGAGTATTGTCAACAGAATAAAAAGAACAGATCGTGGTTTACTGAGCGTATCAAGAGAGTATTAGATACCAAAGACTTGTATGTTGAAGAAACTGCACAAATTCTTGAGTTGTATTCTGAACTTGTAGATAACAGAGGACGGGGAAGAGGCAAGGAATTTTACAAAAATCTGGCAGATTCTCTTTTAAATGGTAAGCCAGAGAAAATTATTTCGAAAGAAGAGAATGATGAAGAAGATAAAACTCACGTAACTTATGTTAGAAATACATCTACTAATAAGATTGAGTCCTATGATGTTATAGTTTATGTTAGAGACTCTAAGCCCTTTAGAACAATCTTATCCAGAGAAGATGCTGAAGTATTGTTTGGTTTATATACCTATTATGGTGGTAATGTAACTGCTAGGAATGTAGCTAATGAGTTTCCTAAATTTACTCTTCCAGAGGTTAAAAAGCTATTTAGAGCATTCAAATTAACTAAGGATTCAGCTTGGTTCCCTCCACACTTAGGAGAAGAGTTAACAGAAGAGGAGCTTAGTCAGTATCGAATGAATCTTAAGGAAAGAGCTGCATTTAAGTATGCTGATGCTAGACAAGAAAGAGACTTCAAGAATACCATTAACAAAATGGCTTCGGAAATCAATAAATTGAAGAATTTTAATGGACAGTTTGAAGAAGTTCTTGCTAAGTTTGTAAATGAAAATAATATAGTTACAAAACAGTTTCCTAAAGTTATTTCTAGCGATAAGACTGTTATGATATTTCTGGCGGATATGCACATTGGAGCTAAAGTGAATGACCAGGCGTTATTTGACAACCACTATGATATGGGGGTAGTGTATAAAAGAATGGATCAAATTATTTCTTATTTCTCTAAGCTTGACCCATTTAAAAGGATTGTGGTAGTTAATGTCGGAGATGCTTTGGATGGAATGGATAACCAAACTGCAAGGCGAGATCATTTCATTCCTCAGAACATGAATAATTTTGAGCAACTTAACAATTATGTAGCTGCAATAAAGTATTTGTTCCATAATATGATTGTAAATAAGATGGCTTCTGAATATTCTTATATTTCTGTTCCTTGCGGAAATCATGATGGAGCATTTGGATACGCTGCGGCACAATTGGCAGCTAGTGTTCTTAAACTTAACTATCCCCAAATTGAAACTTGTGTAGAAAGCAAATTTTATTTACGGTATGATGTAGGGGAATTCTCATATCTAGTTTGTCATGGTAAGGATGAACAGTTTATGAAAAATGGATTTAAGATCAATTTGGATGATAATACTGAATTAAAGATTAATCAGTATATAGACTCTTTAGATGGTTTGAAACCTAACATAAATGTAGTTAGTGGGGATTTACATAATGAATCTATGAGCAGAGGAAAGAAATTTAAATATTGGAAAGTGGGATCTTTCTTTGGCTCTTCCGAATATTGTATGTATGGTTGGGGTAATACTCCAGCTCATGTAAATTATCACATAATTTCAGATGATATTTTAATGAACGGAACTGTAGAACTAAAATGATATGACGGTATTAGTAAATGGTCAAGACCTTGACGCGTTTGGAGACTTGGAATCCTTTGAGGATTCCATTCAAGATATAGAGACAGTTACTATAGATAACTATACCTTTGAACCCTATTATTGTTCGCACAAAGAGATATGGGACTTTTATATTTGCTGGAACACCTATGAAGAGTATGAACAAAAAATATTGTGGCATTATGCAGAAGCTAGTGGACTACCTATTTTAGAAGTAGATAGTATAGCTGAAGACGCCTTTGATAACTTTTTTGGAATTTATAGTACTAATGCAGAAGCAGGTGAGGAATTGCTAAAGTTGTCTATTAAGGATTATTGTTTTGTAGAACATCTCTTCGACGATGAAATATTAAACTTAATCGCAGTTAACAATTTAATAGAAGATGAGGATTACTACTTTTATATTTAACAATTAATATGGAACTGACACTAGAAGAAGCCTTGAAGGGGAAAGCAACAAGAATTAAAAATAAAGATTATTTTGAAACTAAGGCATATTTAGAACCATTTATAGAACGTATGTCCAAGTTTACTGATGATTTTAGAATCAATGCAGTACTTCCTGATCAGATTACTAAGACTAAGACTGGTGAAATTGATATGGATGATATTACATTTAATAGAATGTGGATTCAAGCAGTATTGCCTGGAGAGTTTGCGTTCAATAACCATCAAGAAGTGGTCGGAATGGTATATGGATTGGATGTAAGAAAACCTATTGTAAAAATATATAGAGGTGGACTTAATATGGCTTGTACTAATTTATGTATATTTCAGCCAGAGGAGTTAAATGTTCAAGAACTAGAACCAGAGCGTCCCATTGATTTCTCTCCCATTAAACGGATTATGGAACATACTTGTGAAATGAAAGCTTATCTAGAAAGGTTGGACAATACTGAATTTGTTCGAGATAAGCAATCTATTGAAAGAGAACTAGGAAGATGGGTAAACAATTCTATTGTAAAGTCCTATGATAATGGATTTGGGAAAGTAAAATTAGCTACCTCTCTAATTATTGACGCTTATAAGAATTTATTCATAAACGAGGAGTCTGATTACTTTATTGAAGAAAATACTCCAGTTTCTATGTTCACTGTATATAACTCATTTACTGATCAAATTTGTAACAAGGATAAGGATATAATGAATAAAGCTGAGAAGACTTTATTGTTGAAAAACGTATTAGAATTTTAAGTATGCATAGAGAAATATATACAACATTATTGAATATTCTAAGACAAAAATGGAATTGTAAAAATCCTTTAAATACAACTTTTCTATAAAGTTGATCGCTCGTGAAGTATTTTGTATAACTCTTTAAAATATACATTTCAAGTAATTATTGAAGATAAAACTGTAAAATTTGAAACCTTGAAATATAAAATGAGTAAAGAAGAGACTAAACTACTATCTACAGCTATAGAAGTAGCAAGAGAAGAGTGTTCCTATTTAGCTTTAGAAGAGGTTAAGGACTTACTAAAATTTGTTAATATAAGATAAGCAATTTATAAGCTTTAAAATTCTGGTAGTATTAAATAAGTTTGTAATTTTCAAATAAATTTATTATCTTTGCAGAACTTAATAGCAGCCTATCTATTAAGAGATAAATCAAATTGAAAATTATATAACTTATTTAGAGTAAAATTATGTTAGTTATTAAAAGAAACAAGAGTGTAGAAAATTTTGACTGGAAGAAGGTTGAAAAAGTTATTGTAAAGGCATTTAATGCTGTCAATGAACCTATTAATCAAGCTACTTTAAATGAAATCAGAGATGAACTATCTTTTAATAGTATTACCAGTGTAGAAGAAATTCAAGACCAAATTGAATATGCTTTAATGACATTGGACTACTGTAATGTAGCCAAAGCATTTATACTTTATAGAAATAAACAGACAGAAAATAGAGTATTAGACCAAAAAGTAAAATTCATTCATGATTACACTAACGCAAGTAATGCAGCCACTGGAAGTAGATTTGACCCAAATGCTAATGTTACAGAAAAGAATGTAGCCACTTTAACCGCAGAACTATACAAAGGGGATATTATAAAATTAAATAGAGCTAGACTAGCAGATAAAATTAGAGAGCTTTATGGGGAAGATTTGGCTAAAGAGTATATTAGACAGTTAGAATCTCACGAACTATATAAACATGATGAAACTAGTATTATGCCATATTGTGTGGCAATTACTATGTATCCATTTCTTTTAAATGGTTTACAGGATTTAGGAGGATTATCCGCAAAACCAAAGAATCTAGATTCCTTCTGCGGAATATTTATTAACTTGTGCTTTGCTGTAAGTTCTCAATTTGCGGGAGCTTTAGCAACTGGTGAGTTTTTAATGTATTTTGATTACTTTGCTCGTAAGGAGTGGGGCGATGATTATTATAAATATTCTGATGCCAACTGTCAAATGAGATTTGAAACTGATACCACACTGGAAAGAGCACAGTTAGATTCTATAAATTCTGCTAGACTTACTGAAACCAGAACAATAGAAAAAGTGATCGAACAGAAATTCCAACAAATAGTGTATTCTATGAATCAACCTGCTGCTGCAAGAGGATTTCAAAGTATTTTCTGGAACATAAGTTATTTTGATAAGAATTACTTTGATGGAATGTTTGGAGATTTCTATTTTCCGGATGGGACACAACCAAAATGGGATTCCCTTAACTGGCTTCAGAAGAAATTTATGAAGTGGTTTAACAAAGAGAGAACTAAAACTATTCTAACATTTCCAGTAGAAACTATGGCTTTATTAACAGATGGGGAAGATGTAGTTGATAAAGAGTATGCTGATTTTACTGCTGAGATGTATGCAGAAGGGCATTCTTTCTTTACTTACATGTCTGACTCTGCTGATAGTTTATCAAGTTGTTGCAGATTAAGAAATGAAGTAATTGAAAATCAGTTTAGCTATTCTTTAGGAGCGGGAGGCATTGCTACTGGATCTAAATCAGTAATGACTTTAAATATTAATAGACTTGTGCAGGATGCCGTCAATAAAAATTTGAATATCCTTAATTATCTTAGAGAACAAGTCAAAAAAGTTCATAAGTATCAGAGGGCATATAATGAATTACTTAAAGAGTACTTAAAAGGAGGACTATTGCCAGTATATAGTGCAGGATTTATTTCTTTAGAGAAACAATATTTAACTGTTGGTATTAATGGAGTAGTTGAAGCTGCAGAATTTTTAGGAATTGAAATTAGTGACAATCCTATGTATAAAGAATTTATACAATCCTTGCTAAACGTAATAGCTACTGAAAATAGAAGAGCTAGAACAAAAGAGCTGATGTTTAATACGGAATTTGTGCCAGCAGAAGGATTAGGAGTTAAACATGCTAGATGGGATAAAGAAGCTGGATATGTTGTTCCTAGGGATTGTTACAACTCTTATTATTACAAAGTAGAAGACACTAGTCTTAGTATTCTTGATAAGTTCAAACTTCATGGACATGATTATGTTAAATATCTTGATGGCGGTTCTGCGCTTCACATGAATTTAGAGGAACATTTAAGTAAAGAACAATATCGCAATCTATTAAAAGTAGCAGCTTCTAACGGAACTAACTATTTTACTTTCAATATTCCTAATACAATTTGTAATGACTGCGGACATATTGATAAACGTTATTTAAAAGAATGCTCTACTTGTGGAAGCAAGAATGTTGACTATGCTACTAGAATTATTGGATATTTGAAAAGAGTTTCTAATTTCTCAGAAGCAAGACAAGTAGAAGCTAGTAAACGTTTTTATTATAATGCAAATAAAGAGTAGTGATGCTTAAATATACAAACACAGAGGTAGTTTTTCAGGAAATTCCTGATGAAACTACCTTAGCAATAAATATCTCAAATTGTCCATGCCATTGTAAGGGTTGTCATAGCTCTTACTTGGCAGGGGATATTGGAGAAGATTTGGATGAAGATTCATTAGTAGACATGATGCTTAGTAATAAAGGTATTACCTGTGTTGCATTTATGGGTGGAGATTCCAGTCCAGAATATGTAAACTGGCTAGCTGGAATTATTAGGTCAATGTATACTAATGAGTTGGATAAGGGTAGTTGGGTTGATGTTAGAATTGCTTGGTATTCTGGTAGGCAAGAGTTGTCACCTGCTATTGAGCTAAAGAATTTTAATTATATCAAATTGGGTCCTTATATAGAAGAATTGGGTCCATTAAACAATCCTAATACTAATCAAAGATTTTATGAGGTACGAATGAGTAGAGAAATAGATGAAAACGGAAATCCTATTTACGGACTTACAGACATAACAGATATATTCTGGAAATGACTACAATAGCAATTATAATTATTTGGGTTCTTATATTTGCCCAAATAGCTGTTTTTATAAAATCTTTTGATGAACTTTTTATAGACTCCATTACATTAGATGACTGTAGAAAATCTCTGAGAAGAGAAAAATATTATGTTCCAATAAGAATAGTTGTTTTAGCTATTATTTTAATAGCCCTATGCTAGATTTTAAAATCGAAACAATAGACCAAAGAACCGATAAGCCGGAAACTATTTTAGGTGAAGAACAGTCTCAAGCACTAGAAATGATGAAAGCTTTTCTCAAAAATAAAGACTCCCAGGTTTTTTCATTAATTGGAGCCGCAGGTACAGGAAAAAGCTTCTTAATGAGAACTCTTATTGACTATATGAGAAATGAGGGAATACAACGATGCCTTTGTGCTCCTACGCATAAGGCTAAACTGGTACTTGAACGATTTACCGATGATGAGGCTATCACACTACATAAATTATTATCACTTTCTCCCAATCTTGAAATATTAGACCTCGACTTTAATGACTTAAAATTTGTCACTAAAAATAGTGTTTTAAATATACCTCACAACGGGGTTGTTATATGTGATGAATCATCTATGATAAATGATGATTTATTTGATTTATTACTGGAAAAAGTTAAGGAGTTTCGCAGCAAAGTTATATTTGTTGGCGATAGAGCTCAATTACGTCCAGTTAATTCACTTACGACTTCGAAAGTATTTAATGTTGAGAACAGATTTACTCTTACTAAGATATACAGACAATCTGAAAATAACGCACTGATGCCCTTGCTCACTACTCTGAGAACAGATTTAGTTAATAAATTTGAAACTAGAGAAGCTGAGGAGGGCTCTTTGTTTGTATACGGGGACACAATCAATTTTATCAAACACGCAATTCCAAGTTTTAGAAGCGCAATGAGGAATGGAGATATATTAGCAACCAAAATACTTGCGTATACTAATGCCATGGTAGCTAGTTATAACAATTGTATGAGGCGTGTTATGTGGGAAGATTCGAAGACCGTTGAATACAATCAGTTTGAGTTTTTGACCGGATATGAGAATTTAGAATTTAACGGAGTTAAGTTTTGGAACTCTATGGACTATATAATTGTAGACCCTCCGAAAAAAACTGATATTGGTATTCCAGGATTTCTCACTCTTCCTGGATATGAACTAACTTTATATGATTCTGTATATAAGAGTTCTTGTCCTATATTAATTTTGTCTAGGGACATTAGTAATGATTATCTACAAGCTCTTGCGTCTCTAATAGAAGAAATAAGATTGAGAGCAATTAATCTTAAATCTTCTGGAAGATTCCAACTTGCTTCAAAGATGTGGAGAGAATACTATGAACTTATAGGTAGTTTTACTACACCAGTGGATTTGTACTTAGATAACAGACTTATTCGTAAAAAATCTTTTGATTATGGATATGCTTGTTCAGCTCACAAGTCCCAAGGAAGTTCATTTGGAGAAGTGTTTGTTGATATGAGAAATATCAATTTATGTAGAGATAAAGATGAAAGGCGACAGTTACAATATGTAGCACTATCGAGAACGAGAAAAGATGTTCATTTATTACAATAAAAAATGCATTATGGAAAAAATTTACGAAATGATTGAAGATGCGCTTCAGCAGTGTGATTTTGATGTCGAAAAAATAAAGGCTTTAGCTACATATCTAGAACTTGAAGAAGAAGAAATTCCTGATTTCTGCGAAAATCTTGAAGTTTACGATGATAAATATTACTATAACAGTATGACATTTATAGTAATGACTAGGGATGAAGTATTTGAAGAGATTAGAATATATAGAGAAGACGCTGAAGAAGAGGTTAAATGGAGAGTTCCGGCTAATTTAAGGGACTATTTCGATTATCAATCGTATGCGGAAGACGCATATTCAGACATATATGATATATGGGATATTAAAGCCTCTGATACTATAAACATAGACGGAACTATATACGAAGTCATTCAGATTAATGAATAATGCTTACTGTAAAGTTTGTATACGACAATGAACACGATTTCGCAAAATTTTGTGCAGCGGATTTAAATGGAGTGTTCGTAGAAATTTACGATGAAGGCAGTTACAAAGAAAAAAAGCAAGCTTATAAATTAAAATCTTCATGTGGAGCAAGAAAAACTCCATTTGCCGCAGTCTTTGATGGAGATGAATTAGTAAAAGCCTTTTACACTGAAGCAGATTCTAATATTATAAAATCCTTAACTGAATATTTACATGATAGTAAACGTAATTAATACTTCGAATAACAATCTTCCTAAGTATGAAACAAGTCTGTCTGCAGGCATGGATGTGAAAGCAGATTTTAGTAAAATAACTCCGGAGAATACTATAAAAGCTTTTGGAGATTGCGAAGTTCTCTTTAAGTCTGAAGCCAATAAAGTAACAATGATTAGACTGGACCCAGGAGCTAGAGCTTTAATTCCGACTGGAATATTTATGCAAATGCCTGAAGGTGATGGGTCTTTTAGATATGAATGTCAAGTAAGACCTCGTAGTGGATTGGCTCTCAAGAAAGGAATTACTGTTTTAAATACCCCAGGAACAATCGACGCTGATTATATTAATGAGATAGGCATTATTCTTATTAATAACGGGTACGAAGCTGTATATATTGAAGATGGAGAACGCATAGCTCAATTAGTATTTACTAAAGTTGAGGTATGTAAATGGAATGAAGTAGATTCTCTAAAGGAAACTACTCGTAAAGGCGGATTTGGAAGTACAGGAAAATGATTACAAAAGAGGAATTTATTGATTTCATAGAAGTCCATGAAAAATTTAATAACGATATCGACCTTCTATATGATTTAAAAATAGATATTATCAATTCTTTTTTGTTCGAGGCATTTGGGAAAGTATGTGACATGTTATTAAATGCAGCATTTACTCCAGATGGTGTTGATTGGATAAATTGGTGGTTATATGAAAGTAAAAATTTATATACTGAAGAAAGATTACCAGTATATATTAATGACGAGAAAGTCTTGATAGAAACTCCAGATGAGCTTTGGGAAATAATTAAGGATTATCGTATTTAAATGAATAAAACTTTAATTACAAAAGACAGTAAAGGTAAAATTAGAGTCGCAGAAGTATCGTGCGAATGGGACGATGTTGAGAAATGTTATACTATTCGCAGAAACACGTATCAATATGGCGGTAAGATAACCGTGCAGCCAGAAATTTATATTACTAAAGGTAAAGTAAAAAGAACTATTGCTCAACAGGCAGAATTAGAATTTAACTCTCATGTTAAAAAATATCTTGATAAGGGATATAAAGAAATTGAAGGCTCTATTGACCAATATACTAAAACTCAGCTCGATGCTTTTCTTCCAGAGCACACAACTGATGCTAATGGATTTAAGAAGCATATGCTAGCTAAAGATTTTAATAAGGTAGCGACTAGTGTGTTTGATAAAATAAAGGTTTGGTATGGAAGTCGAAAGATAGATGGAGTTAGGTGTTCTTTTTACTGGAAGGACGGAGAGGTTAAATCTGCAAGTAGAGGTGGTGGAGATTATAATTTCTCTACTTCTCACTTAAGAAATCATCCTAAACTTATAGAGTTTTTGAAAAACAACCCGGAAATAGTATTCGACGGAGAACTGTATTGTCATGGATATAGTTTGCAAGCTCTAAGTGGGCTTGCAAGAACTGAAAAAGACGAAGGTAAGGACTGCTCTGTACTCGAATACTATATTTATGATATAATGATTCCGGATGTGCCTTTTTCTGATAGATTGTATAAGTTGGATGAAATTCAAGAAGCTCTTGAATTAGGGTTTGAGCCTAATAAAGAATGGGATGATAAAGACCTTAAATTTCAAATGGTTCCTCAAGTAGAGGTATCCGGATGGGCAAGTATTAAAAAACTCCACGACCAGTATGTAGCAGAAGGGTTTGAAGGAATCGTTGTTAGAAATCCAGATAAACCTTATGGCTTTGGAAAAAGAACTAATGATATGATTAAGGTTAAAGAATATCAAGATGCTGAATTTGAAATTACTGGATTGTCCGAAGGTCTCAGAGATGAAGATATGTGCTTTACTTGCATAACTGATAAGGGAATTGAATTTAAAGCTAAGCCTATGGGCAACAGAGAATTAAAACAGCAATATCGTGAGAATCTAGATAATCTTATAGGGAAAATGGCTACTGTAAAATTCTTTTATTATTCGGAGGAAGGAACTCCACTACAGCCAGTTTTAAAGTGTATTAGAGACTACGAATAATATGTATATTAACGTAAACCCATTCGATTCGGATGTTGCTGAACTTGAACAATCTGATGTGGAATTATCTTATGGAAGAGCCCGATAATTTTATATATACTGCGACACAATATATTATTGGCTTGGAATTAGATTATTACAAAGACGAACTCGAACCTTTATACAAAGCGTTAAAACCATTGTACGATGAATAATACAACAATTCCAGATAAATTCAAAATAGCTAACACTTGGTATACTGTAGAAGTTGTTGATAAGATTGATAGGGGTGACTATGGATACCATGATGATGTTAGAAGGAAAATAGTCATTGCTAAACAAATTCCTACTGAGCAAGGAGATATTGATTTGGAAGAAGGTCAAATTGAAAATACTTTTTGGCATGAATTATTCCACGTTTTTAATTTTTATTTCAATACAGAACAAGATGAAGCATTGGCACAAACATTTGCCAATTTTATGTGTGAATATTTAGCTACAAAACGTGTACAGTAAGCAAAGAATTGAAATTTCTTCTACGCTGGCAGAGTTATTTACCCTTCTGGCGAAAAGCACTCTCGACTCTTGTGAAAGCGACGCAATGTTTTCAGAAATGTTCGAGAGTGTTCGTTCCTCATTAGAAAAGTATAAATCGGACACCATAGACGAAATTTATGGTAATCTTATTTATGTAGAGGAAGTAATTGATTTGTTAAACACTAAAAAATAATTAGATTATGAAAAGTTTTAATTTTGGAGAAGCTCTTTCCTTTATGGAAATCGGAGAAACAGTGTGTCTTGAATTAGATGGCAAAACAAGACTCTATCGTGTGCAGGACGGAGAAATAATTTGTAATGTTGAGGGGTCAATGGCCTCTTATCGTGTTACTAAATTCTACACCGATGCTGTCTTATCAAAAGAATGGAGATTGTACAATGCTTGATAATGTAGTTGTCGCTGCCTTATCTCTAGGTTACAGGTACTTAGATAGAGAAAACGGTATTTTTGCCAAACCTATAGGGTGGTCTCTTTTAGTTATTCGTTCTAAACATTACGAAGGAGAGTGTACAATAGAGTGTTTATTTAAGGGTACGAAAGAAATTGTATGCTGGTCTAGAGATACTCTTTACAATGAAGCAGAATATTTAAATTTAACTGTAGATGAGCTAAAGGCTCGTATAGAAGAATTTGAAGCTACTCATACTTACCTTTCCCTTACACCTCACGATTTTTCATTTTTTAGTTTAACCGAAATTTTGAGCAATGAAATTAATTAAAAGTAAAAATGCAAATGTAAACTATCTTGCTAAGATAGTAGAAATTAAAGAATTTCACAAACATTCTGACCCAGAAGTTACCAAACTAAAGTGTTGCTGTATTGATGGTTATAATATTATCACTGGAATAGATTCTCAACCTGGATTGTACGTATACTTTCCAACTGCTTGCTGTATTAATCCAAAATTCTTATCTTACGCTAATTTATATCGTCATGGTGAGTTGAACTCAGACCAAACCCAAACTGGAATGTTTGAGGATAACGGTCGTGTAAAAGCTATTAGATTGCGAGGAGAATTGTCGGAGGGTTTCATTCTTCCCGTTACAGTGTTTCAAAACTGGATTATTTCTGTTGTAAATATTGAACCTAAAGTAGAGGTTGGAATAGAATTTGATAGTGTAGAGCATGACGGAAAATCTTTCTGGGTTAATAAGAAATATATTCCAAAAAACACTAGAACTCAAGGAACATCTAACCCTAACGGCAAAGGAAAACAGCCAAAGGGCTTAGATAAACTAATAGAAAATCAATTTAGATTTCATTACGACACAACTCTTATCAAGAAATGTCCTAATGTAATTCATCCAAATGATTTAATCAGTATTACTGAGAAAATTCACGGAACTTCTGGTATATCAGCTTATGTACTTTGTAAACAAGACCTGAACTGGAAACAGAAAATTGCTAAATGGCTTACTGGGGAAGAGTTCAATAAGTATGACTATTTGTATGCTTCTAGAACAGTAATAAAGAATCAGTTCTATAATAAGAATGTTACTCCTGGATTTTATGGGTGTGATGTTTGGGCGGAGGCTGATAAAATAGTTAAACCTTGCTTGTCTAAAGGCATGACTGTATATTATGAAATCGTTGGTTTCTTACCTAATGGTGGCTATATTCAGAAAGGTTATGATTATGGTTGCGTGCCTCCAGTAGGCGACGAAAAGTATACACACGAAAAACATTTCAAAGTAAGAATTTATCGTGTGACTGTAACTAACGTTGATGGTGTAGTTCATGAATTTAGTGCTAGAGAAGTTCAACAATGGTGTGCTAGAGTAGGTCTTACTCCAGTTGATGAATGGTATTATGGTATAGCTATGGATTTATATCCAGACCTCAATGAATTGGAACATTGGAATGAAAATTTTATGCAAAAACTAGCTAATGATACCCGATTCTACATGGAAAGAAATTCTCCATCTTGTGACAATAAAGTACCCCATGAGGGAATAGTTATTAAGATTGAAAATATGAAATCTGAAGCATTTAAATTAAAATGCTTTAAGTTCCTCGATAAAGAAGGGAAGGAATTAGATAAGGGTGAAACTAATATTGAGGACGAAGCATAATGAAAAGGTTTCTAATTCACGTTTCCACATATTGGTGTGGAATGGATAATACATTCAGAGCAGTTGCTGAATCAGAGATGGACTTATGGGATTTAGCTGAACAATTAGCTTATGACAACTTTCAGAGCTATAGTTGTGAGAATGATATAGCTGAGGAAGAAGGTTATGACCCAGACGAAATGGAAGAAAGTGACTGGGATGAATTATGGAGTAGAGTAGATGAAACTACCTACTATGACTTTACTATAGAAGAATGTGAAGATGATGATGAATGGAATGAGTACAGTGGAGAAATCTATGGAAAAGACCAAGTTTTACAATAGGGAGGATTTGAAGGCTAAAGATGTAGTACGTCTTATTGGAATATGGGAAGGAGAGGCTGGAGAGTCTTTTACTGACTTTTGTGACTTCTCGGGAAAAAGCCGATAAAAACTTCTTACTATTCTTAGCAGAGAAGTATCCAATACTTTACGATTATCATTGTAAGGTTGCAGGCAATGACTGGCTAGACCATTGTATTCAGTATGTAGTTGACCACTGTGGGGAGTATCTTACCCAATGGGTTCCTGCTGAAGAGTATCATCTCTCCTGGCAGTTAGAAGAGATGGCAATATACCCTCTTGCTGATTTTATTCTAAAGGATGATGGAGCATGGGAGGACTTTGTAGACTTCTTCACAAGTGAAAAAGAAACTGCAAGTGGAACTCCCTATATTGACTGCTATGATATTAGAGAATTATTTGAAAATGGAGATGTTTAAGTTTTACGAAGTAGGAGGTAAGGTACGGGATGAACTTCTCGGCCTTACTAATAAGGATATTGATTATGTAGCAGTTCCATGCGAGGAAGCTTTAAAGGAAAACTTGACTACCTGTGATATGTTTCAGTTATTATGGGAACATTTAATAGCAGAAAAGTTTGAAATCTTCTTAGTAACTCCAGACTGCTATACAATTCGAGCTAGGTTTCCGGAGGGCTATAAGTATCAAGGAGTGGCTGATTTTGTAATGGCTCGTAAGGAGGTAGGGTACATTCCAGGTACTAGAACTCCAATAGTTGAGCCAGGAAATCTCTATGATGATTTATTACGTAGGGATTTTACTGTTAATGCTTTAGCTAAAGACCCTGATACTGGAGAAATCATTGATTATTTTGGAGGTCTTAAAGATATTAAGGAGAAACTTCTTAGGACTCCATTACCTCCTATTATAACCTTTGATGATGACCCTTTAAGGATTCTCAGAGGCATAAGATTCTCTATTACCAAGAGACTACGGGTATCTGAAGATATGTGGCAGGCTATGAAGGCTTAATTTGTTTACAACCTAACGAAGGGAAATTTTAAATTATGATATTTGATTTATATGAAGACATTTTATCCCACTCTTGGCATAGATTTTATTACGGAGTGGAAGCTGAAACAATAGAAGAAGCTATAGAGGAGGTTAAAAATGGAAAACAAGATTGTTATGACAGTGAATTATTATATGAAACTGTAATCGAATTAAGTCCTGAAGATAATAATGGAAATCCTACCAGAGAAATTTATGATAATTTTAATGATACTCTTGTTTGGGATAATTCTAGTATAGTCAACAGAGGTGATATAATTACACAGAATCTAAGGGGCATCTCTGACCAATTATTTCGTATTATGGAATCTGAACCAGAAGAGTTTAATGCAGGCTGTGTTTCATTCGCATCAGTAAAGGAAGTATTGGAAAAACTTGGATGGACTGACATTAGTAGTATTGATACTAATGGTTGGGACATAGATTATTGGGTAACTTTTATAAAAGAAGGAAAGGATTTCAATTATATAGTTAGCGGTAATCTATATTACGGAAATATTAATATAAGAAAGGAGAAGTTTTGAAAGACGAATTTGGAAATAGAATGAAGCTTTATTATGAAGCACGTTCTAGGACATCACTTATAAGAAGAACTCCTGTAATTATTCGCTTAGATGGAAAAGCATTTCATACATTTACGAAGGGTTTTGTTAAGCCCTTTGATGAATGTATGTCTAAAGCTATGCAGGAAACTATGAAATATCTGTGCGAAAACATTCAGGGGTGTGTTTTAGGATATACACAATCTGATGAAATTAGTTTAATTTTAATAGACTATCAAAAACTCACCACTGATTCCTGGTTTGACTATGAAGTACAAAAGATTTGTAGCGTAACTGCGTCTATGGCAACTCTTATCTTTAATAGAAAATTTCATGCACAAGTTAATGAACTCATTTGGAATGGAAGTTTAACGGATGAGGAATTAGCCACAGCATATAGACGTTCTATTAAGATGGGAGCGATGTTCGATTCCAGATGCTTCAACATTCCAAAAGAGGAAGTAACTAACTATATTTTATGGAGACAACAAGATGCTACTAGAAATAGTATTAACTCTGTTGGTCAAGCATATTTTCCTCACAAACAATTAGAAGGGTTAAATGTTAACCAAGTCCAAGAATTGCTTTTTAAAGAAAAAGGAATCAACTGGAATGATTATCCTACTAAGTACAGAAGAGGAAGTTGTTGTGTCAAAGACACCATATCGGAAGGAATAGCTATTAGAAGCTCTTGGCGTATTGACAACGAAATTCCGATTTTTGTAGAGGAAGGAAGGAACTATATAGAGAAATTAATATGATGTTAATTGGACAATTAATCGAAATTCTTAAGCAGTATGACTCAGACCGAGAAGTTATGATTCACACTCTTAAAGGAGAGAATGTAGAAGTAAATGGTTATTTTATACCTAAAAATCTAGATGAATCTATATTTTATTTAACTGATTTAGACGTAATTCCTAGAAATTAATATGTATAGACTTATAATATGGGATAATTGCTGGGCTGATGAATTTTACACATATGGATTTGATATTATCAGTGAAAGCGAATATCAAAGAGCTATGTTAGTTCTTTTAACTTGTGATGAAGCTCTCAAAGAGAAACTTGAAGATAATGAATTTTATTTCGGAAGTAATGAATTTCATAAATTCAGTTTTAAAGATATTGTTGGAACTTTTGAAAAAGCAGAATCAATCTCTGAAGAAGAAAGAGATACTATTTGTCAACTCTTCGGAGATAGTCGAGGATTGACTTTTACAGATGAAGTACTTGATATAATAGGAATAAGAAATGTCTGAGTTAGAATTTCACAAAACTAGAAAGCCTCTTTATCTGGACGATAATACTTTGTTGGTTAAATTCCCAACTTCTAAACACATGAACGCTTCTCATGCAGAATGGTTTAGTCAAGAAGGAATTCCATATTTACACACCATCCGAGGATATTATATAGAAAATTCTCATGTCATGCTATATGTAAATGATTTTGAAATTCCTAATGTATCAGCTCAAGTGTTTGTGTACTTATTCGAATATTTTCCAACAATTAAATGGATAGGGCTTGGATGTAATAAAGGAAATATAGGAGAAGCTTGGAAACCAAAACTAAAAATTTATAAAGAATGACTGTAGATAATTTTGATAAAGTTATTGATTTTATGAAGTTTTCAAGTCCGGATGATTTCTATTTCTTGCAAATAATTCAACGTAAGAAAGATGGAAATAACACTGGGAGAGGAAACAACGGAGCAAGACTTATAAAGGCTTACTATATAAGGAGTGCTGAACATCTACTTTTGAAGAAAGACAAAATTATAGAGCTATGTCTGAATAACAATGCGAGAGCATATATAGGGATTAATAAAAGGAGCTTTTTTAAGGTATCTTGTGGATGTCAACAAGCTCTTGCTAAACTCATAATGGAAGGAAATACATATCAGGCTCCTAGAATTTGGGACCATGTATGTGGAGAACTTCCTGCTTTATCTGGAAAAGATTTATACAGATTAGTTGATGTTGATGAATTGGGAGATAATTTATCTAAAATCTTAACTGTTATTAAAAAATGTAGAGGTAATAGTGACCCTGAAAGCAGAATAAAAGAGGTCTTTCCAACTCAACATGGATACCACATTATTACTTCTAAATTTGATGTAGAACAATTTAAACAAGAACTAGCTATCTTAAATATTGATTCTCCCACAATTTTAAGAGACGCTTCAACACTAGTATATTATGACCCAAGACACGATTAAAAAAGCATATAAGGATTTACTTATTGTGGTTAGTTATTTTAGAATGGTTCCTAACATGATATCTTACTTACCAGAGTCTTCTCAAGGTAATGTGAGAGATGTAACAATAAGGGTTGTAGAAGCTTTAGACCGTATAAATGAATTTATGAATAAAATAAATCAAGAAAATGTCGAACATTCCATTGGGAGCTGAAGGTGACCCTTTAGCTCCATATAATTTTGATGAAAAAGTATTTAAATTCTCCGTAGAAGTTAAAGGAGACTTTTATTACGAATATTCAGGAGAATTAGACAAAGATGAATCTGATATAGCGAGACTTCTAAAAGAACGCATAGCAGATTTAATTGGAACTCAAGGAGATATTGATATGAGCTGTATTGAAGTCTGCGTAGACTAATGATTTATCTTGTAACTGAGCAACAGCGATTTTTTAAGTCTGAAGCCTATCAAATCATGGATAAAGAAACGGCTCTAAAGTTGATACTTGAACATGATTGGATAGAATATGATTCAGAAACTGAAGGATTGGACCCCCATACCAAAGCTTTATTATGTATTCAATTTGGTTTGGGGGAAGACCAAATAGTGGTAGATACTACAACAGTAGATGTAGAATATTTTAGACCAGTATTTGAAAATGATAAAATAACATTACTTGGATGGAATTTATCTTTCGACTTAAAGTTTTTGTATTGTCATAAGATTGTTCCTGTGAATGTGTGGGATGGAATGATTGCCGAGAAATTGTTGTTCTTAGGATATCCTGCTCAATTCCATAGTTTGTCTTTGCAGTCAGCAGCTAGACAATATCTAAATTTAGACCTGGATAAGAGTATTCGAGGTAAGATTGTTAATACTGGTCTCACCGAGGATGTCATAGTTTATGCTGCCCATGATGTTATGTATTTAACATCTATAAAGGAGAAACAAATGGCTGCTCTGAAAAAGAAAGACCTTCTTCGCGCTATTGATTTCGAAAATCATTTTGTTCCAGTTCTTGCTTACATAGAGTATTGTGGTGCAAAAATTGATGTTAACAAATGGAGAATCAAGATGAAGAAAGATATAGAGGATATGCATACTGCAGAATCTGAAATTAACAAATGGGTGGAAGACTATTATGAGCAGCACAAAATGGAACACCCAGACCCTGCATATAAAGGCAAGCCATTTGTTCAGGCTACTATGAAAACCAATTTAAAAAGGGAAACAAAAGACCTTATGAATATTCCAGCTTCTGCGTTTGGAGTAAGGAGAATAATTACGGATGAAGGCGTAGAATATAAATATGGAGTTCCGTTTGATTATGTAGAACAGAACCTTCAAGGAGATTTGTTTTCTGGATTTAATAACAATTATCAATGTAAGATAAACTGGGACAGTAGTAAACAAGTAGTTCCTCTTTTCGAGTTGCTTGGGTTAAATTGTACAGTTATTGACAAGAAAACCAAACAAAAAACCAAGTCTGTAAATATCAAACAAATAGAACCTCAAAAACACAAGTGCTCTATTGTAGAACCATACGTTACATACAAAAAAGCAGGACAGTTAGTTAAAGCCTTTGGCGAAAAGTTTTTGAATCTAATAAATCCAGCAACTGGACGTATTCATGCTAGTTTTTATCAACTTGGAACTGATACCGGAAGGTTAAGTTCTAGTGACCCAAATTTGCAAAACCTTCCTCACGATGAAATTACTAGAGCTTGTTTTGTTGCTGAGAAGGGCAACAAGTGGATTTCGGTGGATTATAGTGGTCAAGAATCATTCCTAATGGCATCCATAGCTAATGATAAAGCTATGTTAGACGAACTTATAAATGGTTCAAAGGATATGCATGCATTGACTGCTAAAATGGTGTTTAAGGATGTTATTCCTCAAGATATGCCAACTAAGGAAATTAAAAAACGATTTCATGAACTTAGACAAGAGGCTAAAGGATATGAATTTTGTTTTAACTATGCAGGAAATGCAAGTACTTTAGTAAGAAATTATGGTATATCTAAAAAGAGAGCTCAAGAAATAGAAAACAACTATATGAATGGTTTCTCTGGACTGAAAGCTTACCAAGAGAGGCAAAAAGAATTTGTTGTAAAACATGGTTATATATTATTAAGTCCTATAACCGGACACAAAGCCTTTATTTACGATTGGGATAATTTGAATAGAATTAATGATGATTTGGGGACCATCGACGGACAGTATATTTTGCAAAATCAAATTGAAGACGACCCTCTGTTTCAAGAAGCTGATTTCTTGAAACGCAGACTTATGGATTCTATGAAGCAATCGGTTAACTACCCGATACAAGGAGCTGGTGCTTTATGTTTTAAATTAGCTTCTATAAAGTTATTTAATTGGCTGAAGGAAAATAATCTCCTTTTCAAAGTTAAATACTGTGTTCCAGTTCACGATGAAATAAATTTAGAAGCTCCAGAAGAAATTGCGGATGAAGTGGCAAAAGTCTTGGTACAATGCATGGAAAGCGGAGGAAAGCCATTTTGTACCAGAGCTCCGTTAACTGCAGATATATCAATAGGGGACCATTGGATTCATTAATATGTTAAATTATAAACAATTTTACGAATGGTATAATAATAGGTACAGTAAGGACGTTCTGTATAAGGTATATAGAAATGGGTTTCTTATCGGAATGGGTTTTTATGATGGAGTAACAATGCAGACACTAAGTGATAGTGTCTGTAATCTTAAACATGTTACATTTATTAAAAAACAATGTATTATATCTAGTTTTAGATTTATATTTAATGATAAGATAGACGAAACATATGCTCTGATTCCTGCTACAATAGAGGACATCAGATTAATAACCACTGCAATTCAAATGGTTTCAAATACCATAGGGCATGACGAAGGTTATAATAAAGAATATGGATTAGAAATGATAAACGAATATGCAAGAGTATTAGGAGATTTGTCCATTCAAGAAGTCATTGATAAATTTAAAAACTGATGAAATTAGTAAAACCTTCGTTTGAAATTTTAGAACAAAAACCGAAAGAAATTGTTGTTCCTGCTGACATGGAAATAGGCCCACGTATGGTAAAAGAGGAACTTTTAAATTCTATATACAGACAAATAGAAATCGCCGGAAGAACTTGTTATAAATCCGAAGATAAAATTACAGATACATCTGCTAAAGAATTTGTAGAAAGAATGATAAAGTCCGGTCATGGAGCTATGTTAGAACATGGTACTGTATATCTTAAAACAAGAAACTATGGGGATAGTATGGAAGATTATGATTGTGTTAATATGGAGAATAAATATATAAGGAATCCATATTCTAAAGTTATCTTCGGAGATTATCCAACACATTGTAAAACTTGGGAAGAAAAACAAAAGGCTTATCAAGATGTTTATATTACTACTAATTATAGAGTATTAGTAGAAAATAATTGGTTAGGTGACTTACAGTACATCTGTGAACCTACAGAATTTCATGAAAAGAGATATACTGTTAAGTTTGTTTGCGATAGAGGTGTTAGCCACGAATTTGTAAGACATAGAGTGTTTTCTTTTGCTCAAGAAAGCACACGCTACTGTAACTACTCTAAAGATAAGTTTGGTAATGAATTAACTTTTATTCAACCTTGTTGGAGTTTAGCTCCTATGAGTCCAGAAGATTATAACGGCTCTCGTTTTTTAGAATTCTTACATGAATCTGAAGATTTATACTTATCCCTTATAAAAGAAGGTTGGAAACCCCAGGAAGCCAGAGCTATACTACCTAATGCATTGAAGACAGAACTTGTAATGACTGGATTTACAAGTGATTGGAAACATTTCTTTGAATTGAGAGATGCAAGCAGTGCACATCCTCAAGCAAGAGAGTTAGCACAACCTTTACACGAAGAATTTATTAAAAGAAGATATTTATGAAAAAAGTTAGAACTTCAGACGAAATACAAAGTGAAATAAATCGTTTGGAATGGGAATTAAAAGAGTTGAGGGAGGAACTATATGCATCAAATGCCATTAATAATCCTTCCTATGATGAGTACAAAAATAAATGGGTGTTCTATGATGCTTATGAAAATGGATGGTCGTATATTTATGTTCTCGGAGTTGTTCCAGATGATTATTTATGTTTTTATGGATATGGAGTAGATTATGACGAACAATCTGGAAGACTAACTCTTACTAGTCAAGAATATCCGAAAAATTTTCATATTGACTATCCTAATAATATGACAATAATAGATAAGGACGAAGTAGTAAATAATGTGCTTAGGTCTTTATCTATAGAACTTGAAGAATATTTTTAATAGAAATAATAATGTATAATATTTGTTTTACGCTGGGTGACCCGTCAGGTGATGGGCACGCTAATACATCAGAATACCATATAATAGCTACTCACTCTGTCGAGGAGATTACTGATGCTTATAAGAAGACCACAGAACTATTGGGATTTAACTATATAGAAGAAGTAGGGGCGAGGTATAATGCTGATACGTGGATTCCACAAGAGTATACGAAGAAACTACTAGAACTTAATATAATAAACAAAGAGTGGATAGCTACTGAAGATTCCGAGGACGTTCCTTCTGGATGTTACTGGTTTGACTATGCAGAGGATGAATTCCTTGAAGTATTCTTCAATATAGTAAGATACTCTCTTCCATACTTCCAATGGACTACTAGAGATTTGGAGGAAGATACCCTATATCTCCTAGAGGGAGCAGCTTATGGGTTTGCATATCATGGAGAGTGATATATCTATATACAATACGGTTCAAAATTTATGGAAAAATATAATAAGAAGGCAATATTTGATGACCTTGATAAATACGATTACTTAGCTAAAGAATCTGATTTTATTGAAGTTACTGAATGGCATAATGGAGAAGGGTGGGATATTTATATAAACGATACACATATATCCCTAACCTCAGGACAATTAGATGCAATCAATTATTTAACAAAGTCTCTGGACTTATCAAAATAAATATCAATGTCACACTTTGTAGGATTAGTTTTTGGATTTGACCACGAGGAGTTATTAGAGCCTTATGACGAAAATCGAGAGGTGGATGTATACGTTAAATACACCAAGGATGAGGCTATAAATGTAGTTAGAACAAGACGAATAGAGGATTATGAATGGGCTTTGAAGGTATTAGAGAAACATCCAAATCCTGAATCTGATTGGGAGAAAAATCATGTACAACATGCACAAAAAATTATAGAAGAAGGATTCGAAATATCCTATGAAAATGCTTGGGAAGAAGCTAAAAAATGGGGATACGAACGGGATGATGAAGATAACCTTCTATCTACATATAATCCTGATTCTAAATGGGATTGGTACATAGAAGGAGGTAGATGGGGAGAATGGTTACTCTTAAAAGAAAAAGATGAAAACGGAGAACCTTTAACCGCTATATATGCTACTAAAAATGAAGTGGATTGGGATGCTATGAAAGAACAAAAGCGTGTTCCATTTTGTTTTGTTACTCCCGGTGGAGATTGGGTAGAGTGCGCAGAAATGGGATGGTTTGGAATGACCTCTAATGATAAAGACCCAAAAGAATGGGATGAGGAATTTTGGAATTATGTTGACTCTTTGCACGACGAAATGCCTGTAACCGTTGTTGATTTTCACATTTAAATGGAAAAAGTATTTACATTAAATGAAAAAGAAGCTTATAAGTATCAAAAATTTATAGCTAAACATAAACCATGCAGGACTAATGTAGGAGCAATTGGTGGAGGGTACACTATTATGTTTACCCCTACCGGGCTCGGTAATTTAATAGTTGTAAAATGCGATATTTGTGGTGCTGAGAAAAATATAACAGACATTTCATGGTGGTAAGGTATGGATTTTATAAAACAAATAATTAAACAGATTGTAGATAAATTATTTTGTTGTCACAAATACAAACTGTTTAAAGAAATTAGAGTAGATAATACTGGAATTGACTATGACGGTTCTAGATACAGCATCTATATTTTCAAATGCGAGAAATGTGGAAAGTTTAAAAAAGTAAAAAGCTTAATGAAATGACTACTGAAGACGTAAATAGAGAAATTGTTGAAGAAGTAAATCAGAAAACATCTGCGCAAGAAGCAATATCTGAGTTAATGAACAACGAGGATTTTAAGAATATGTGGATTAAAATGCACACTCCATATATAAACAAACTTAAACTTACAGGATATAAAACAGGTAGAAATGAAATTTGTCCTTTTTGTACTTCTGGAAAGAAATTTAAAAATTGTGCTTGCTATAAGGTATATAAGAACGAATCTTATTTAACAGGAATAGACGCACACAATGCTAAAGAACAACTAGGTAAACTTAGAACAAATGGCTAATTTAAGTAATAAATTTGACTGTAATCATGTTTTTTTCACCTCTGATTGTCATTTTGACCATGCAAATATTATTAAGTATTGTAGTCGTCCGTTTGAGACTGCTGAGGAAATGAATCGCCAACTCATACTAAACTGGAATAAAGTAGTTTCATGGGACGATACGGTGTTCATATTGGGCGATTTTTGCTTTGGTCAAAGGACACGTTGGGAAAAGATTCTACCTCAACTAAATGGTTATAAATACCTCGTATTGGGCAACCACGACAAGTTGAAATATATTCCAGAAAATGGATTTGAAGCTGTCGAAAGACAGATGATGATAACTATAACTGGTGACGAAGAGTGTAAAAATCAGCAAGTATTTATGAGCCATTATCCTATGATTACATGGGATGGTTCGCATAGAGGAAGTTGGCAACTATATGGACACATACATACTGAAAAAGGTAAAAAGACACCTTTTGAGGATAAATTAGTTCCAAACCAATACGATGTTGGTATGGATAACAATGATTATACACCAGTGTCTTGGCAACAGTTAAAAGAAATAATTACTAAAAGAAATTTACACGGATAAGGATGGAATATAAGATTTTTGAATCTTCTGATACTAATGTTAAGAAGTTTGTATTTGAATGGGGGAGCTAGTGGTGTAACAAAGAAAGGTATCGCAGAAGCAGTACTATATCGTTACAACAGTTATGCTGAACGAACAGTAATATGTTGTTCAGTTCAATCCGGATGTCCAGTAGGTTGTACATTCTGTGGAACTGGTAAATTCTTTATAAGGAATCTAGAAGCGCACGAGATAGTAGAACAAGTGGTAACAGTACTCAATTCTATTGATTGTTGTACTAATGAAATAAAGAAATTTCAGATAATGTTTATGAGCATGGGAGAACCATTTCTGAATTTTGCTAACCTCGAAGAAGCTATCGAACGTTTATATGAAATGTATCCAAATGCGCAGCTTCTTGTGTCTACATCCGCTCCAGCATCTATATATAAGCATATGTCAGAATTTGTGGAATTATCTAAGAGAATCCCTAAAGTTGGATTACAATTTTCTGTTCATGAATCTACTGATTCTGCAAGAGCCAAACTAATTCCTACCAAAACGTCTACCCTTAGACAAATTGCTGCTGCAGGAGAATTCTGGGCAGCCAACGTTGGAAGAAAACCTTTCTTCAATTACTGTGTTCATGAAGGAAACGCAAGATTGGTCGATATTGACAATCTTCAAGAAACATTTAATCCAGATGTTTGGGAAGTAACTCTGTCTGTTATATGTGAAAAAGATGAAAGCGTTCATTCCTCTATTCAAAGACAATTAAAACTTATCGAGAGTTTTAATAAAAAAATGATTTCTAGAGGATTTTCCACTAGAGTGTTTAATCCTGCAGGTCAAGATGATATTGGTGGAGGATGCGGCCAACTTTGGTATTTTCAAGATTGGCTAAAGAAGAATAAGATAAATTCTCATTTATAAATTATTTAAACAAAAAAAATATTATGGCTTTACAAAAGAAATTTCAACCAGTTGAAGAATTATTAGTTTTCCCGAGTCTAGAACCTACTATTGAAGTAAATCCTATCGAAAAACCTATTGTAAATAATGTGCAGAACTTAATTAAACCAAGGAGGACTCATAGATGATAATTACATCTTTATCGGATTTACATGGATTTCTTCCAGAAATTGCTCCTTGCGATGTAGTATTTATATGTGGAGACATTACGCCTCTCCATATGCAAAGAAACATTCCGCAAAGTGAAAAGTGGCTTAAAACTGACTTCGCTAAATGGATAAATGATTTGCCATGCGAAATGGTATATATGGTAGGAGGCAATCACGATTTTGCTTTAGCAAATATGTATCAAGATAAGTTAAAAAAGGCGAGCGTACTATATACTCCCACTAAATATAAATTAGTACTTCTTGATAATGAATCTATTGATTTATATTTCGAAGACAAGAAGTATACTATATGGGGGACACCCTATTGTAAGATATTTGGTAATTGGGCATATATGTATGAAGAAGGAACTTTAAAACAAGCTTATGATACTATGCCGGAGAAATGTGATTTTGTACTTACGCATGACGCTCCTGCATTATGTGGAGTAGGAAAAATTAACCAAGGATTTCAAACTGGAGTGGAAGCAGGTAATCCCTGGTTGGCGGACGAAATATTACGTAAGCATCCCAGATATGTATTCTGTGGACATATTCACTCTGGAGAACATATACTGCAAACTTTAGACGACATTAAATTGGCTAACGTATCTGTGGTAAATGAACGATACGAATTAGTAAATGAACCTTTAACTTTAATTATAGAATGAGTAATTCAAGTAGTGGAGTAGGACTTGGTACAGTCCTATTCCTAATTTTCTTAGTACTAAAACTTGTGGGCGTCATAACCTGGTCTTGGTGGTGGGTAACTTCTCCTTTATGGATTCCAGTTGCTCTTATTTTAATGTTTATAATAATCGGAGTACTAGTAACTATTAAATAGACATGAACACACTTATTGTTGTTGATATGCAGAATGATTTTATAAATATAGACGGAAAGCTTCCTGTAAAGGGAGCATTTGAAGCTTTATTTAACATTTATGCATTAATAGAATCTAATGAAATTGATAAAGTAATCTTTACTGCAGATTGGCATGTTCCTTCTCATGAATCATTTAAACTAAACGGAGGTCAATGGCCTGAACATTGTGTGCAATTTTCCGAAGGGGCTGCGATATTTGAAGGACTTTTACAACGATGTAGTAAAGTCCATAAATCCTATTATGTAACTACCAAAGCTCACGAAGAGGAACAATATGGGGCTTTTCAAAATCTCACCTATAATTCCAACTGCGAACAAGTGTATTATTACAATGGGAATGATGAACTTTGTTATATAGATTATACAGCAGGCAGAGATAAGTTTATCATATGCGGGGTGGCTGGTGATTATTGTGTATTGAATACTATTAAAAATTTGGAACCAATTTGGGAGGACATACAAGTATATCTTCCTGGAATTGCTTCTATAGACGATGGAACAACTCTTCAAAAGTTTATGGAAGAGAACAATATTTCCGAATATGAATTTTAATAAATAACATATTATGATAATTAAATCAATATTAGATACAGATTTATACAAGTTTACAACTTCATATGCTTATATGAAATTATTTCCACAAGCTGTGGGAACATTTGAATTCTTTGATAGAGATAATACTCAATATACCGAAGAATTTATAGAACAGTTAAGAATGGAAATTTCTAATTTCTGTTCTTTAAGGTTAACTCATGATGAACAGGATTATATGACAACACATTGTCGTTTTATCCCTTCAATGTACTGGGAGTGGCTGAGCGGAGTTAAGTTAAATTCTGGTAAAGTTCAAGTCTGGTTGGATGAGGACAAACATCTACACATTAAAGTAATTGATTATCTTTACAGAGTTACCTTGTACGAGGTGCCTATTTTAGCAATGGTGTCAGAGCTTCGCAACAAAATGCTTAACAATACCATCAATATGTCCGATGTCCTTGCTAGACTAGCTCCTAAAATAGTTCTGTCGAATCAGAATCAAATATTCTTTTCAGAATTTGGAACTCGTAGACGTTATTCGTATAATGTTCAAGAAAATGTAATAAAGGACTTAAAAAGTAATGCTATATACTGTACTGGTACTTCCAACTGTTATCTAGCTATGAAATACGACATGCCTATGATGGGAACTCATCCTCATGAGTGGTTTATGTTCCATGGTGCTATGTATGGCTATAAACAAGCTAATTATATGGCACTAGAAAACTGGGTTAATGTGTATGATGGCGACTTGGGAATTGCATTAAGCGATACTTATACTTCTGCTGTATTTTTCAAGAATCTATCTCGAAAACAAGCTAAGTTGTTTGATGGAATACGTCAAGATAGTGGCGATGAATTTAAATTTGTTACTAATGCCATTGCTCGCTATAAAGAGTTAGGTATTGACCCAACCACTAAGACTATTATCTTTAGTAATGCTCTTACATTTGACAAAGCTCTTGAAATTCGAGAGTATTGTAGAGGACGTATTCGTTGTGCTTTTGGTATTGGAACCAATCTTACCAACGATACTGGACATAAACCATCTAATATTGTTATGAAGCTTACTTCTTGTCAAATGAATAAAAACCAGCCGGTATTTGATTGTGTTAAGTTGTCTGATGATTTAGGGAAGCATACCGGAAATGCAAAAGAAGTAGAGTTATGTTTATCTGAACTTAGAATAAAATGAATGTAGAATATTTAAGAAAAACAGTATACGGCTCGATTATGAGCATTAACGAACTTGAGAGTTTAGGTGAAGAAGGCTGGATTATGTGTGCTGCAGTTAAAATGACTGATACACAATATAATTATCTATTTTATAGGTTTAAATCAAATGTATATATAACAGATGGATTACAACAAGGTGTTTAATGTTTTAGTAGAAGAGACTAAGGATTATTTATTCGAAAATAGTCTTAAAGCAATGGTATTAGGCATTAGCGGAGGAATAGACTCCACTGTTGTCGCTGCCATTTGCCATGAAGTAAGTAAGCAAACTGGGATTCCTCTTATAGGTAGAAGCCTTCCTATTAAGAATAAGAAGGATGAGTTTGATGTATCTAAGTTAGTAGGGGAAGCATTTTGTGACGACTTTAAAGTGTGGGAACTGTCTCATGTGTATAAAGCAGCTCTTTTTGAATATTGTTTAGAGGCTGGAGAAGCTAACGCATCAAATTCTTACTGGATAGATGAGTTGGAAGAAATGCCTAGCAGAACTCCTATTGCTAATGGAAATCTACAGGCTAGATGTCGTATGATGTATTTATATGACCTTGCTGGTTTAAAACATGGCTTAGTTATGTCTACTGACAATCAGACGGAGTACCAGCTTGGATTCTGGACTATTCATGGTGATGTGGGTGATTTCGACCCAATTCAAGACTTATGGAAGACCGAAGTTTATAAATTGGCAGAATACATATTTTATAAGTATGATTCCGAAATGAGGAAAGAAGGAAAGTATTATACCATTCCAAACGATTTATCCGCCAAAATGTCTGCTATTAAAGCATCTATAGCCTTAACTCCGACTGATGGTCTTGGTATTAGCAATTCTGACTTAGACCAAATTGGGGCTAAAAGTTATAATGAAGTTGATGATATTCTTAAAACACTTACTTCATGTGAAAGTTCCGAGGAAACTTATATGCTTGCTGGAAATGTAGTACATATCCAAACAAATAAAAAATCTGATTTATATAAAAAGTATGGTGAAGAGGTGGTTAACAAAGTTTGGGATAGACACTTAGCTTCTGAGTTTAAACGTAAGAAAGCTCCTATTTATGTACCAAGAGAGAAATATGCTAAGTAGTTATACTTTATATTCGGGAGGGGCTGAGGGAAGTGATACTATGTGGGACCTGATAGGTAGAGCCTATGGTTTGAAAACTGCGATACATTATTATCATAACAGAATAACTCCCATAGGAAATACTCCTATAACTGAAGAGCAATATTGGAGAGGAGTTAGAGCTGTTAACAAAGCCCAGAAAACATTAATGCGGTTTGGATATGATAAGTACTTATCTCTACTAGCCAGAAATTGGATGCAAGTAGAGTCTTCCACTGCTGTATTTGCAATTGCCGACGGTTTCATTAAGACTCCTAAAGGTGAAGAAGTAGTTAATGGAGGAACTGGGTGGGCTGTTCAAATGGCTATTGATGCTGGTAAACCATGCTTTGTGTTTATTCAGCAATCGGATAAATGGATGTCTTATCATACTATTATGAACAAGTGGAGAAATTTAGATTCTGTTCCTTTCTTGCATAAAAAATTTGCAGGAATAGGCACTAGAAATCTAAAACCAAACGGCATTAAAGCCATTATCGACATCTACGACAAAGCAACAGAAGAATTAACATTATTCGATTTTAATAAAATACAATGAAAGTAGGATTTTTATTAGGAACATTTGACCCAATTCATATGGGTCATTTGTACATGATTACATCTGTGTTAAATGAAAACTTAGTAGATGAAGTTGTAGTAGTTCCAACTATGCAAAATGTTTGGAAGGAAAATGAAGCTTCTGAATTTCAACATAGATGTTTTATGATTCAATTAGCAATTGAGGAAATTAACAACTGTACATTGTCAAGCATTGATTATAGAACTCCCGAACCTCATTTTTCTTACCAGACTCTTCAATTATTAAAAGATGACTATCCTAATGAAGAACTATATTTGATAGTTGGTGCAGACATTGTGGATAAAATTAAAGATTGGAAAGAAGGACAATGGATTCTTGATAACTTCAAATTGATTGTAATTAACAGGGATGGAATTGCGTTCAAAACAGGAGTTGACGGATATATCAGTAATACATTCAATATTAGTTCTACAATGATTCGATACTTAGTAAAAGACGGAAAGCAGATTTATCCTTTAGTGCCTAAAGCAATCAGTCAATATATTCATCGATTTAACCTTTATAAAAATGAATAAAACAGCATACATTTCATATAGTATGAATTGTAGCCATCTTGTCCCAGATGTAGAAAACCTACTCAAAGATAAAGGCTATGAAGTATCTTATTGGATAAAAGGAACTCCTTACAAAGACGACTGCTTATTAAATGCTGACGCAGTGGTATTTATCCTAAATAAGTTTGATTGGGGTTGCGAAGTAAAAAACATGACAAGGGGTGTTAAGAATGAATATCAGACATGCGTAAAGGAAAATAAACCTATGTATGTTGCTTACAAACGCAAAACTGATAATCAACTTCTTATATATGAATCTGACCATTATTTTAATGGAACAACAGATGTTGTTGTAGCAGTGCAGGGAAAATATCTTCCCGTTTATAATCCTTATAAATCATCCCCAGAAGATTCTGAAATTAAAGAACATAAAAGAAAACACAGATGAAAAATTGGAGTTATACAATTAGAGAAGGAGAACACGCTGGCGAGACTCTATGGTCTGGTCGATACTGTGCAGTTGCTGCATTTGTATTTTGTAAAATACATGGAGTTTGGCATGTTTTGGCAAATCAAAGAGGAGAAGGAACTCCAGATTTTCAGGGTTATTGGAACTGCCCATGTGGTTATTTAGACATGGAAAAAGCTGAAAATGCATGCTCTAGAGAAACGTTTGAAGAGACTGGGGTCAAAATTGACCCATCGAAATGGACCTTATTTGGAGTTGAAACAGACCCTGAGTATTGTAATAATGGAAATGTAACACTTCGTTATATAACAGTTTTAGAATACGGAAAAGACAATATTTCCACTTCCATGGAAGCTGTTCTAAATGGAGAAGGAGAAAAAAATGAAGTTGCGACAATACAATGGATTCCTATTAAAGACATTGAGAATTATGAATGGGCCTTTAACCATAAAAGACGAATTATAGAGGCTATCTCTTGGTATAACATTAAAGTTATAGAATCACAACCGTTGGAGAATCAAATAGTACCATGATATATTTTGTAAGTGGACACAGGGATATAACAAAAGAAGAGTTCGAAAAGTATTATGTAATGGCTTTAAGAACCGCTTATTATGAAGATGATAAACCAGAGTTTGTAGTAGGAGATTATGAAGGTGTTGATAAGATGGCTATGGACTACATCGCTGAAAACTTTATGTGCCCATTGACAATATATCACATGTTTGATAAACCGAGACATACTCCAAGCGTAACAGATAGAGTCCCTATTTGTTACCACGGGGGATATAAAACTGATGAGGAAAGAGACTCCGCTATGACCAGGAGCTCTGATGTTGATATAGCTTTTGTAAGAAAGGGAAGATGGGATAGTGGGACAGCTCAAAATATAAAGAGAAGACATCAAATATCTTAATGAATATGATTAAAGAACAAATAAATACTCTCATTAAAGAGTCAATGATAGCTAAGGACAAAACAAAAACGGAAGTTCTTAGAGCTGTCAAAACGGCATTTGTAAATTACTCAACTCAGAAAAATGCAAAACCTCTTGACGATGCCATTGAAATCCAAATCATTAAAAAGATGGCACAGCAAAGAGAGGATACTGCAGAACAATACAAAAATGCAGGTAGAGTAGACCTATCTGAAATTGAATTGTCCGAAGCTAAGATTCTTAAGGAATTTCTTCCGGCAATTCCTTCTAAAGAAGATATAGAAGCCTGGCTAAAGAATAATAATTATCACTCCATAGAAAAGAAAGAGATGGGTTTAGTTATTAAAGAAGTAAAATCTAAATTTCCTACAGCAAATGGAAAACTCGTGGCTGAAATTGTTGGGATGCTGGTTGAAAGATAATTTATCTGTAGTATGTACTACTGCAGGAGGAATTATATTATTTTTTATATTATTGTATTTTATGTTTTGCATCCACGTCCTTCTTGGATTGGCTGGAATTGGAGCATTTTTAATAATATTTGGAGCAAATATTAACAATGATGCATAATTTAGAAGAATCAGACCCGATACTGCACAGTATATCAAGTGAAATACATAGGCTAATACTAAAACCCGACCCTTTTTCAGAACTAGGGTTTACCGATGAAATATCAAGAGAAGAATTATCTGAATACTATAGAGTAATATTAGAGAAAATGCCATATCTAGATAATGAATTTGTAATGAATGAATTAACCTATTATTTAAAATGATTATTGGAATAGCTGGAAAAGCTCAAGCTGGAAAAGATACTGCATGTAGTATTATTAAAGCAATAGATGTGTGGAGAAAGGCTAGTTGTGGAGAAATTAATATAGTAACTAGCTGTAAAACTCTAGAAGAATTCTGTAAAGAGTGGATATCTGACAAAGAACCAGATTTCTCATATTTAATTAATTGTGATTGGGAGAAGCATAGCTTTGCCGAAACATTGAAAGGATGCGCAGCTCTTATATTAGGTTGTAACTCGGATGATTTTGAGTCTATAAGTTTTAAAAATAGTCGGACTGAACTTCCGTTATTAAATACAGAAGGTAACCCTATGACAAATAGAGAATTCCTTCAATTATTTGGAACTCAAGTTGGAAGAGCTATAGATAAAGACTTATGGGTAAAAGCTTTAATGAATGAGTATCAATTTAGTAGAGATACAGATGGTCAATATGATGTAGAAACTAAATGGATAATTCCAGATGTAAGATTTCCAAATGAGGAAGAAGCTATACACAAACAGGGTGGTGTTGTTTGGAAAATTATTAGAGATAGCGCAGGAGCTGGAAATCATGAGAGCGAAAAACATATTGATGAATTAAAGGTTGAACTAGAAATTGATAACAATGGAACTATAGATGAATTTATAACTTCGGTAATTAGAGCTTATAAGTACACTATACAAGAACTTCATGTGGATTTATAAAAATAAGGGCGGCAGTCAGGCATATACGAAAGTATATACTTGATTGTCGCCCTTATTTTTTTTACTATTCTTGAGAATTAGGAGATGGGAAGTATTCCATTACAGTTGGTTTTAAAGGTCTGAATGTTCCGGTATTGTCAGTTAGCATACGTAACATATGTTTATCCCCCGTTAATACTTTCACTCCATCAGTGAATACCTCTCCATAGAATTGGAACATAGGCATCTTAAAATCTACTGCTCCAGTAAATACTTTAAACATATTAAATTCCCCGCCCACATTATTTGCAAGTCTTATTACATTCTGTTCAGCTGGAGATAAAGAATTTTTATCTTTGCTTCCAAACAATAATGCGATAATTAAAGCTATAAATCCAATAATAGCTAAATCTTCTAAAGCCAAAATTAAATTTCTTCTTTTAACTGGGTCTCTCCACGCCTCTGCAGCAAGTTTTGGATTAAGAATATTAAACATGTCTTTCAAAGACCAAAAAATTCCTTCCATAATCTTACCTTGCCAATCTATAATGGGTTCTCCAGTGTTTTCTGTGGTTTTTATTCTTTCAATAGTTCCGTCTGGATTTTCTATTGTTTTCCAATATAATTTTGCTCCAGTACCGTCTGGGTTCTCTGTTAGATGTACCCAGTGTCCATAATCATAAACTCCTCTTTTTAAGAACCATTGATTCTTTTTAGCAGATAAGAAGGTTTGAAATTGATGAAGAAACAAGAACAATCCTTTTTTTAAGTATAGTGATTTTGTATCATGGTCCATGTAGCCAAACATACTATCAGATTCTTGTTTAATCATTTTAGCTTCTTCTTCTGTATAAGCTTGGGGAAGAGCATCTTTATAAACACCTCTATTATCCTTCTCTGTAGTAAGAGTTCTGGTTGTTCCATCCGGATTTACGACTTTGACGTTTGATGCAATAAAGGACTCAATCATTCTGTTGTATAAAGAACGCTGATATTGCCATTCTGTGGAATTCATATCAGAATTAGGGTCGGCTAATAAATTAAAACGCTTGTCTTTTTTCCAATCATATTTAACCGTCCCGTCAGGTAATAGAGTGTGAGCATCGTAACAGCCATGTTTCTTCATATAGCCTACGAGAATAGTCATACGATTTAGAAAATCAGGAGCTCTATTAGCCCAGAACATTCTATCTTTAAACCTCAATCCGTCAGTAATTTCATAATTCATTCTATCTACAATGGCATTCATGTCCACATTAGCCATACGATATTGCCAATTTAAATGTTCTAACAAAGTAATAGTTCCTATTTGTTTAGCTGAGTCGACCCATACAGTCGTATAAGCAGAAGTCATATCTTTCACGCCTATTCTATCTTTATCTGTCAAAGAGTTAGCAACAGCTTTTTCATACAAATTAAGGAATCCTGTAATAGTTTCTTTGGCTCCGGATAAATAGTTAAATCCTAGAATAAAGTTTGTAGACACACCCTTAGCCATACCTAACAATTTAAACATTCCTCTGCTTTCTTTCGGAACTAATGATTCGTCAAACACAGAAGATTTTATATATTCATTAAGGAAGTCGATGGTGGCTTTTGCGTCTTTATGTGACAAAGTCTGAACAAATTGAAGGGAAACAATAGCTGCATTTACTGCTGGCAGAATTTCATCCATTTCTTCTTTTCTTATGAGAGAGAATTGATACATATCTTTAATATGTTCTAAATTAGTTTCGTAAATTTGTTCAGGTTTTCCGTTCGTAGAGGCCAGCATACTTTCTCTTGCACCAATAGAATTAGAAGCATCAAATACATTATACATTTCTACAAGAGTCTTAAGGGAATCTTCCGAAATGTATCGTTCTTGTTCAGTAGTAGTCATTCTAGGATTAACCATTTCTAATGCTCCATCTTCTTTAAAAGTAGCTAAGCTATTTTTTCCGTTTACTATTTTAGACCAAGAAGAACCTCTCAATAAGGGAATTTCAAAATATCGTTCTCCTAACTCTTCTCTAGTTTGGTTAGGGAACCTCATCCTATTTAAATCTTCCAGCCAGTATTTTAAATATTCACGCTCTGCAGGATTTAAGTCACTTGATGAATCCCACGGATTCTTCACTCTAAATCTTTTCTTTCCTTCTTCAGAATTATCAATTAAACGTTTAAATATAACAGTCGCATTATTAAGAACTGTTTTTCCGATAAACCCTTGTCCAGCATCTTTATAGTATTTGTTGGTTACTTGTCTATCCTTATTTTTATATGCCTCATATCTATTAGTAATATTTCTATTCGTAGCACTTAGTCTTGCTGCAATTGAATGAACTATAGGAATGGTATCAATAGTATTTAAATAGGTTCCGTTAAATAATGAGCCGTCTTTTAATTGCTTCCAAACATCGCCAAAATGTTTATTCCATAATTCATCATTAAAGATGTCAATAGAAGTATCCCCATATTGAGTTAAAGCATTCGCTACTTGTAAATATAAAAACGTAATAGGGTTATTGATGTCTGGGGCAACGTTCCCAGAAAAGAACCTACTCTGTAAGTTTTTAAAGATAGACTTTAATTCTTCATATTTGGCTGCCTTTGATAGAGAATCTAAATCTCCATCTGGAGATAATTCCGTTATACCTTTTAGTCTTGTTTGCTGGTCATTATTAGCAATACTTTGATAATATCTCATCACAGTAGTAAACATGTCTGTAAACTTAAATCCATTTCTTTTTAAGCCAGCCGCATCAGCTAACATGTTATAATTATGAACAAGTTTATCCTGATTTACATAAGAATAGACTACTTCACTACTATCTATATTTATAGTTTTTAATTCCCCTATAGAAAAATCTCCAAGGTCGGTATCGGAAAAGGAATTAGCAACAGCCATGAGTTTCATTAACTCAATATTCCCTATAGATGCTTTCATAGAAAGTTTGTCCAACTCCATTTGAGCGTTAGTCTTAAACCTACCCATCAGAGATGTCCCTTTCCCTAAATTAATAACATTATCGAGAGGATAAGGAGATATGGATATAAAATCCATCTCTTTTCTTGTTTTGTTAACAAGCATAATAACGTTCATGGACGTTAGGGATTCATTTATCATAACATCCCAATCCGGCTCAAGTTTGTACTTTGATAAATTGGCCTCAAACAGTCCTTTCATATCCTCATACATTCCACTGGGAACTACATTTAATGAAGCTCTGTTTGGATTAAATCCCATATTTCCATTAATCCTATCTAATGCAAATTTCAAATCTTTTGAAATATAATTAGTGGTTTCATTATCATGGTCGTTTTTTCTTCTCAGATAATCCTTAAATGCGTCCTTAATTTCTTCTTCTGTATCAGCATATATAAATCTATGTTCTTTCTTTGAACGAGTAGTATCTTCAAATCTATATCTTCCTGTGGAAGGGTCGATGCTTACTCCGTATTTTTTGTCTTTATATAAAACATCGAAATCAATAGCATCTATTTGATTTATTTTACTTACTGGAAAAAATTTAGAAACTACTCCAGCCACGGATTCCAATAATGGCTTGCTTACTAACTCTTTGCCGATTGGAATTGGAATTGACTGTTCTATTTTAGTTTGTTGCCCAACACTAGGTATGTACGTAATAGGTTCCCCTACATTTACATTTCCTATCGCATGATTTAAGTCTTCCTTATTTACATCCTCGAGAAGGACTGGAATAATTTTCATCGAAATATTTCTTGCAGGAATGCCTTTTTCTTGAAGCATTCTTTTATAGAATCCTAATTGATATTGGATTGCGTTTTTCTTGTCTGCGTCCCATCTATCTTCCGGTTTAGTAGAAAGCTTTAAATCGTAAATTTCTACAGACTGATTTCCTTCCTGGTCTTCATACACAACCAACAAGTCAATTTTACCTCTTATTTTGTTGCCCTCTCCTCCATTATGGTCTGCAATATACTCAGTAAATACTTTTATTGCTTTTCTTCCTCTATTTTTATTATCGATTATGTTTCTTTTTAATGCTGTAATCTGAGTAATAAAAGATTTAAGGGCTTTGTCGGACACTCCATCTATATGTGTTGCATTTTTTCCAGACACAAAATCTTTTCTACATCTAGACCTAAATATAGATTGTATCATTTCTAATGAAATATTCGAACCAGATTTCGCATTTATAATTTGGTCAAATATATAATGGAATCCCCTACCTATTTCTTGTAAGTATTGCCAATAGGGAAATTCTACTTTTTCTATGTAATTTCTTGTTTCAAGTAATATTGCTTCTCTATTTTGAGCATCAGAGGGAACGTCTTTAAGAGCTTCGCTTTCCAAAGCATGAGTATAAGCATCTCTATCCAATCCTTTAACAAACCCTTGTTGGGAAATATAATTAAGGACTGAAACATATCCATCGGAAGTTGCTTCATCAGATTCAATTACATCATAAATATTACTTCCGGAGCTAGCAAAAGTTTTAACTGTATCTTTTTTTCTTTTAGCTGCACGAGCGGCTTCTCTATCTTTATCTAGTGTAGCTTTAGATTTTTCGTAATCACTAGATAATATTGTTGTGTAGTCTTTACTGAATCTGAAGGCATGGTTGATTAAGCCCTCAAATTCAGTATAATGTAATTGTAAGTAGTTGTCTAATGCCTTTTCAGATGTAAAGGTAATGACTTTGTTTGATTTATTGTCTCTTAAAGTGTATGAACAAGCCATATCATTCGCAAATTTCAATTAGTCTATATCCTGAGTCTGTACTAGCATTTTTTAACAACTCAGATTTTATATTACTTAATCTTATGGATTTTAACGCATTCTGCTTATTGTATAATGTTTTCTGAGTAGAATAATTATTATGAAATTCGGTAAGTGTTAATTGCATTATAGAGTAGATGTCTTCGTCATAAAATTCACTAATGTCAATATTTAGAGCATCAGATAGAATAGATTCCCAATCTACCTCTTCTAAATTAATATTTCTTCCTCTATAATCCTTCAGTACTCTAGTGAAATAATCAGAGAATTCATGTACCAAAGCTTCTTCTAATTTATCACTATGAGACAATTCATCGTAAGCTCCATTAACATTTATATCTTCATAAATTTCCGAGCCTTCCATTTTGTCTACTAAAGAATAATATGTATCAGGACGCCTAAATTTTAAATCGGCTAAGAACAAGTGAGATATTTCATGAACCAATGTATCATCAGTCATTAAATCTAGATTTAAAATAACGTCTCCATCATACACAAAAGCTTTTACATTGTTTAACATGGGAAATTGTTCTTTCATTTCTTCCATTGTAAGAGTTCTAATTCCCACACCGTTATCTGAGAGACTCTTAGCTAAATCCTCGACGAATTCTGGAGTAGAAAGATTATCTGAATTTGTAAGAACGTCAATGCTTGTATTTGTGTCTATCGTAGCATCTGTTAAAGAGAAATCCATAAAAATTGCATCTCTAAGCTTATCTACTGAAGATAAGTAGTTCCTTCTAATAAAATTTTCACTAAATCCGGTCTTGTTAGAGATTTCAGTAATTTCAGGACTAAAAAAATCATATAATATAGGCATGATTTTCGCAGTATTTTTAACATGCACATATTGTACAATATCTCCTTTTTGAACAAACACACCTAAATTAGTATAAACTGCTCTGTCTCCATTAAATAATTCTCTTACTTGTGCTGTATATTGAGTTCTTTCAACTTCTTTTAAATCATCCTTAGTCCATATATCAGAATGAAATCCTTTGTCATCTATCCATGCACATAAATATCCATTATTTCTAGCTTCCAATACTGTAACTTGATAGTTACTAATTAAATTAGGTCGAAACACATCTCCAGGTTGAAGTGATTTAGACTCATCCAAGTTTCTACTTCCAAGATGTCTATGGGTAAGAATTAGCTTGTCTTCTAGTTCTACATTTATATAGTTTTCTTTATTTTTTTCACTTTTAAGTCTAAAAATATCTCCAACGTTTTTGTGTCTCAGTCCGTAATTATATTTTTGTCTATTAGTTGGAATCATACTAATAACTCCTGTTTTAAGTAAATCAAACTGACTTAAAGGAGCATCACTTTCTTCTTCCATTTGGGTTAAAGCATCATTCAGATTTTTCCAAACATTTCCTGAGCTATCAGTACGTTTTGAACTAAATGCTCTTTCTAAAAAAGAATCCCATTCATAGAAGTGATGAACGGCACTATCGGTAAACTCTACAGAGTTCATTAAACTCGTAAACGTTTTAATCCATTCAGCCATATTAGGAGCTTTAGTTCTATCATATAATCCTCCTTTGCTTAATTGGTCGAATACAACCGGGCTAAGATTATGATGGTCTGCAACTACTACCATTGCTTGAGCAAACTGCCCGATACCATCAGAGTTCATATATAAGAATTGTTTGTTAGGATTTAAATAGTCCACTATCGAAGATAAAAAAGTAGAAAATGCTGAAGCCGCTTTATTAATATTGGTTACTCCATTTTCTAATGAGTAATCATAATGCTCGTCATACTTCATTACAAGCACTCTTTTAGAACTTTTAGAAGAATTAATAGCATCAGCTACTTTCATCAAAGCCGCTATTTTATTTTCGTATTCTTCATCAACATCGAGATTAAAGTCTGGGTTTATTTCGATTCTTGGATTATTAGTTCTTGCTCCAAGAGTTGCTTCTATATACTTCACTTTAGGATTAAAAATGAATTTTATTCCATTTTCGGTAAATTTGCTTTGACTAGAAGAATGATTAAATTTCAATAAACGACTTGGGGCAGAAGTTAAACTTTCATCCATGTGTACATCTACATTTGGAATAAATAAAGTTTCAAACCCTTGTAAATCTTCTGCATTAGTAAAATCAAGTCTGTTAGTAGAAGCCTCTTGGATAAAATCTAATATTAATGTATTAACATCAAGTCTCCCTCTTCCAAACGTTGTATATGCACTTACAAGTTTTTCTTGCAATTCAGTTTCTTCCGTAGTAGAGTCTGAAAATTTTTCTACATACTTACTAATTTTATTTAAATTAGATATATCATAAACAAAAGCCGCAATTGGATTAGTCATTAACAAAAGCCTTTGTCCTTTATTTGTAGGAAATAAATTAGTATCAAAAGCTCCATTAGGATTTAAGGCTGTAAGTCTAAGAATTAACATATCGTCAGTGACAACATCTTCAGTTTCCATCTTTTCTACATTTAGGAAATCTATTCTAAATCTGTTTAAATCGTTAACAGATATAGAAGAATTTCCAAAATTTATAGATGCTGGAAATTCTTGTTTAACAGCAAGATTTTCTAAACTTTTAAATTGTATAGAATTCAAAGCTAAATCCCTGAAATAATCTCTATTTTTGTTTAATTTGATATTCTTAACTACTTCTCCGAATATATGATTACTAAGTGTGGTTTTAAGATTAATTATTTCAGGTCTGTCCGCATATCTTGCAGATTGTGTATAGTACAAGAGCCGTCTAAAAGCTGAATATTTATCTGGAATCTTTGAAAGTTCTTCTCTAAGTGCTGTTGGTTCTTCCATAATAGAATTATATATACTTTCTACTATTTTATATATCGCAGTTTGATTATCCAACAGTTGATTATGAGCATATACATAACTTAATGCGCCAAGAACTTTCGGCATATTATACATGTCGTTCTTATTAAGAACAACTAAGTCTCTTTTGTTTCCAAGAAACACTTGTGTAGGAGAAGAGGAAATTAAAAAACTAAGTTTGTTGGACTTGCCTCTCTCCATTATAGTTTTAAATGCTGTTAAGAATTCTGAATGAGGAACGCCGGTTCTTTTGTAAATCTGAACAAGAGTATATGGATTAACGTTGCCCATTAAATAGTCAGCAATGTAAGTATTTCTATCTGTAACATCTTCTGGAATTTCATCAACATTTTCTATTATATTTAAATCAGATTGATTCAACTCATTATTTAAATTTTCTAATTGACTAGCATAATTAGGGTCTTCAACAATCGCCTGTATAATATCGTTTAGAGACGAGGATTTGCTCATATCCACGTCTCTAAATTGATATTTTTGCTTGCCTATAGTTATTTGAATACAATTATTCATCACAAGTTAATTTTACTTCTGCTTTATTATTTGAAATCAGATTTACAAGTTTTGAAATTAAATCATTCTTTGTTTCCGTACTAAATCTGGTAAATCCCTTTGTAAGGAAAGGCATCAACATTGTATTATTATCTAAGAACATTTCAACATTATTGGTTTGTCCAAATTCAGTTTCTCGTATAACTGTTTTCCCTTCTAATGGGTCATATTCTTTAGTAAATTTAGTTCCATTAGGCTCTCCTTTTTTAATGATTCTAATTAATAAATCATCATATCTATAATCTTCTCCTTCTATTAATCCTTCTGAATCATTATTGAGTACAGGGTTTAACCTTCCTTCATAATCCATGAATTTAAGAAGTAAACTATTTTCAACCTCAATTCTTTCATTTTTGTCTTTTATATTCAAAGAATTTTCAAAGATTTTAGTTAGGGTATTATCTCCGAAATTATTCTTGCTAACAATTAAGTTATATAAAAAGAACAGGTCTCCTAGAGTCATATCAGAATTAGGTAATGGTCTTGTATATTTAATTTCGTCGAATGCTTTTAAGTAATTAGAATATGCTATTTCATTGGCTTCGATTTCAAGATTACCTAAATCTATAGGAAGTTTATATAAGAAGTTAAACCCTCCATACTGGTTTTTAAAATATGTACTTGTAAGAGCTTGAATAAATTTATTATTTGAATTTATTCGCTTTTGGTCTGGAATAAACTCTTCCTCAAACCATAGTTTAAAAGTAGCTCTGTCAAATACATTTCCTAAGTCCAACGTTTTTCCAATAGACGGAACTGGAACAATTTTGCCTGTAGAGTTGTACATTTTCATTCCAGGAGTTAATGATATATTTCCAACTATATTAGATTTTAAGAACTTAATGATAATTGCATCGCTTATGAATCTATTAACTTCACTCATGTCCTTTTGAGTTAGTTGCACAATAGCTCTATCTTGTAATGCCTTTATGGTAAGTTCTTTTGCCAAATTATTTTTTACTGTATAAGCCCCTAATACTTTACTATCAACAGCTAAAGCTGTTAACATTTTACTAAAGTGAGGAACTGATGTAATGATATCCAGTATGTTAAACTTGTCCTTAGCCTGTTCATAATTATCAATCATTTGTTGTTTATACTCTTCATCCTGAATGAATTTTAATAAATCAAAATTTGTTGGTAAATACCCTTCATCGTCAGGATTTAATTTGTTTGAAGAGTTAAACTTTTTAAATTTTCCAGAAATAAATGACTCAAGTTGGTTTATATAGTTAATTTTATCTACTAATTTAGTTTTAATACCTTGATTTAAACTTCCAAATCGACCTAACCTAGTAAGTTCGTCAGAGCGTTCTTTTAAATCAAGAAGGACTTCCATATTATGAAGGTCTTTCTCTGTTAAAGTATTAAGTTCATCACGTCTATTTTTAAGTTCATCAATGTATCTCGAAAACAGAAGTCTCATTTTTTCAGGCCTTGTATCTCTGGAAGAAGGATTATAAACATCAAATTCCTCTGAGTACTCCGATTGTTCCCATTCAGCGTCGTTAAAATTATCAAACTCATCCATTATACTCTCGGCTTCTTCTCTCGATATTTTTTTCTTCCTCTGCTTCTTAGTTACTTTTAACAAGTTTGCTCCTGAATAAGCAGCTTCATGAATTGCATCGAGTAAATCCTTATTTTTAATTTTATTTAAGACTTCGAAGAAACTAGAACTATTTTTTATGAGTTCTTCGAGTTCCGATTTAAATTCTGGATATTTAACTAGTCTATTTAAAGTTTCCTCTCCCCAATCAAGTATTGATTGTTGATAAATAACAGGAATATAATTATCTGGATTAGCCATTTCGGTATAATACTGAACAGCTTTTTTTAGATTATTTCTTTTTCCGTTTATATACAGAATATCCTTTTTAGCTTTATTATTAGCCATTGTAACTGCTCGAGTAGTCATAAAATCGGACGCAGTCTTGAAATCTACACCAGTAGCTAATAGGTAAATATATACAGAAGCTAAATCTGGTCCAGCATTAATTTTTTCCAAAATAAGCTCTTTAGCATTATCTGTTGCTGCAGAAAGCAGTACAGAAATTGTCAAGAAAACATCTTCTTGAGGACCTCTCTTATAAATTTTTTCTGCGAGCTCTAATAATGCAGGATTGGTGTCTGATTTTATTGAAATATTAGGTAATGTAGGTGATTCTTTCAGCTCTATTAAATTTCCTTCATTATCATAAACATCGATTGTTCCAGTTCTTTTAGCAAGCTCATCCGGGTTAGCATCGGATGCCACTCCCTTTATATTATGGAATGTATATCTTCCAAGAGTGTCTTCCGTTGCAGAGTTTACTTTTTCGTTATAGTAATTTAATAAAATTGAGAATACTTTAATTCCAGTCGCATATACACCAATACCATCCTTACCAATAGAGTTTTGATATTGTAAAATTATTCTGGCTCCAGGATTTTCATTAGAAACTAATTTACTAAATTGTCCAGAAGTAGAATTGTCTGCAGCTACTTGTGCGGGACCCATGGAAATAGGAGATGTAGCCGATACTACATTACGTACATCAGAGCCAATTCTCCATAAAGCATTGAAGATTTTATTTTTAATTGCTTCTTGGTAATCATTTTCGCTTAGCTCATACAAACTATGCTGATTTAATAGTTCAATCACTTCCTCATCAAGTCCTTGTATCATCACAATGTTATTATTTCCGGAGGCTGGCAAATCGGTAGTTTCTCTCACCAAATCAACAAGTAATTTGTAAAGTTCTGGAGAAGTCATTATTTCTTCTGTTGATTTACCTAATAATTCATCGTAATTTCCTTCAAGAATGTGCCCACTATTATCTTCTGTTAAGAAAAATCTTTTCCCAGATGGGAAAGGTAAATCATGAGACATATTTAGAGTTTCAGGACTTGTAAAATTAAATAAAGGACTCCAATTATAGTAAATACCTTGATTAGAAATACTTGCTCCCAGCATAAAAGCTTTATCAATATCAAAGTCGGAACCTTGATACCAAATTTGTTCTACCGGAACATAACATATATTTGTTTCACTCTCAGTAAACATAGCAACCTTCATATTCATAAAAGACTGCATAGACTGAGAAGGAATACGTGCTACAATAAATTTAATAGCTTCTTCCCATGAAGTAAGCATATCCTGAGCAGATTTCTTTATTCTATTATTAAGAGCCATTTGAGAATTGGCATTTATTTGTTGAGCTAAAGCATCCTTTTCTAATTCAGAACTTGCTGATTTTAATTGCTCTTCCCAAGTTTCTAGCTCACTTTTATCTTCTAATGCAGTAAAGATAGATGATACTTGTAATGGAAATAGAGTTGCAATATTACTTCCAGTATAATTATATATTACATTACTATATAGCTTGGATTTATCGATGGCTTTTAGAGTGTCAAGATTAGAAGTCACAAGAACTTTTCTGCTTTTTCCAGCCGAAGTAATATATGTATAAAATTTGTCTTCATTACTAATTTTATATCCTATTTCTCCGTCGACTAATACATAATCATTTCCATTTACTGTACCTTTGTCAATTGATTGGTCTTCAACAAGAATTCCTGATTTAATCAATGATTCGATTCTAGCTCTAGATTCTGGGTTATTATTCAACATTACATGAAGATGCTCTTTGTTATTCTTTACAAAGTACATATCGTAGTTTCTTGAGCTCATATCGGTCTCTATATTTTCTCTTTGTCTTCTTTCGAAAAATTCTGGACCTTGAGCTGCGATTTCATCGAGAGAATCACCTATTCTCAACCCAAACTTAGATGCAGTATTTTTACCAATAGCTAACTCATTAGCGTCAAATCTATCATTGGCTACTTCAGCAAAGATAGCATCAGTAGTTCTATATGCTACAGGAATTCTAAATTTGCCGTTAGATAAGTCCATTAGGTCTTCGTTGATAAGGTCACGAAGATAATTATTAATTGTATCTTTATTCTCTGTTAATTTTAATATATGTCCGAATTTTTGGTTAACTCTTTCTACAACTTCATTCCAAGCAGTATTTAAATTTGGGTCTGATTCTATTAAAGTTTTCCAATTTTTATCACTTAAAACCCATGATAATCTGGAAGTGTCTAAATCATAAGCATCGAAAGTAATAATACCCCTTGAAGCAAAACCATCCACTAACGTGATAATATGATTAGCGGAGCGAAGATTTCTTCCTTTAGAACCTAATAATTTAACTGTAGTTATATTGGATAGTCTTAAATCTTTTAAGTCCAATAGTCCTATTTGTCCAGGTTTATCGTTTCTATAATTCATAACCTGAACAGGGGATTCCCTTCCTATTTGAATCCAGTCTCCGGCTCTTACTTCACCAATATCCACACTTTTGTCCATCGCTCTAAATAGAGCATCTCTTTCTTCCGGAGTAGCTACTTTATCTAAAATATCAGTGTATTTCCAAACTCCTCCTGCAGGATTATCATAAACAGTTACAACATCGTGAGAAGGATTAAGAATAGCTTGTAATCCACTATATTTACGTTTAATGATGTCTCTATTTATACCATTAGTAAATCCATTAGTAAAAATTCCAAAGATGTTATTATCATCAAACGGAATCTTATATTGCATCTGACTCAAACTTTTATCGCTAAGAATATCTTCTTTTACTAAATCCAAGTATGCAGAAGCAAGACCTAATCTATCGGTATCTCCTCCAAATGTCTTTAAAAGGTTTCTTCCGAGAATTTTGTAAACTCTGGTCTTATCTTCTTCACTGTTTAAATCAAAATCATATTGTTGTAAACCCTTGGCAATTACTCTACCTATATCCTCATATACTTGATTAGCAAGTTCATGACTAGCACTCATTTGTTCGAGTGCCGAAATTACTTGAGTCATTTCAGATACTTCTGATTCGTCAACTGCATGTTCTGCATTTAGCTGTATTCCGATATAATCAGGTTTAATAGTAATGTAAGTAAGCAAAGAACGTTGTTTTCCCTTAGTGGTATTATCTAAAATATCTCCTAGATAATATCTTCCTACATCAACAGTTCTATCAGAAAGCTTGCTTATATAAGTATCAATTCCCCTTTTCCAATCTTTAGTATTCTCATCGTCTGTTTCTCCTCGATTTCTGTTTCTTTCAACAAATTCTTCTTCTTTAATATTAAGAACTCTATCAATTTGTTCAAGTTTTCCAACTTCATCTAAGGCTTTAAGAAGTACTTGGTCAGAAAAGAAAAATCTTTTATTTTCCGAATTAGCTCTAGCTTTTGCAGTTTCATAAAGTCCTAACAAATACTGTTTATATTCTTCAGGAGCCTCTTTTTTATAGTCTCTGCGGGTTTGACCTTCTTGTAATCTTTCGTCGATAAATCTTTTTATTGCATCTCCATAATCATCGTCAAAAGATATAAAGGAATCATGCCTAGCCTTTAAATAAGATTTACCAATGGCTGGATGTCCATAGACTATTCTATCAGAATCTAATAAAGTTGGAATATTAGGGTTATATCCATTTTTAAATAAACTTCCTGGATTTAAATTAGCCATTCCGTTTTTCACTGCTCCTGCTGTTGCTAAATAAGCAATATCGGAGAACTTCATTGGCTGATAATAAGTATTTTGAGAAACATCTGTTTCCTGAGTTGTAGCTGGAGAAATTTGAATTCTATAACCACGTAGTTTGGCTTCCGCTATTAATGGGTTTTGATTATAAGTGTTTCTATCAAACGCTACCAAATTTCCCACCTCTGTAATTTTATCAAGAGATGCTTCCGAATATTTAATTTGTCCATTTTCTATTTGTGCAGAAAATTCTCCGCCTAAAGCCATCCATAAATCGTAATTAGAACTAATGTCTTTAGTAATTTTTTCTGTAACTTCCTTGCCATCAATAAAAATTGGATTTCCACGACTATTTAACTGAACCCTTTCAATAGTATACTGATTGTTTAGCTTACCATTTTCATCGAATCCTAATTTATAATTCTTAGTAATATTTCTTATTTTCCAATATTTAAGAGTATTTATATCTCTATAAATCATTCCATTATAAGAAATTTTTCTTCCATTTCTATCAACTGTAATATCAAGATTTGGAATATCCCAAGGATTATCTGCCATTTGTTTCATAAGAGAATTACCAATAATAGCACCTGTCTGTGCATTTCTCATGTACTCATTAGTAACAGCGAAGGTAGCACATTTTAATAGTCCTGAAGACAAGTATCTAGACATAGAAAAGTATCCTAGAGGTTTTCTATGAATTGGACTCATTTCGATTTCTTCAAGAGAATTCTGTTCATATCTTGCAATCATAGGATGTAGAAAGATGCCACCGTCAAATTGTTTAGCGCCATCACTATCTCCTTGTATATTAAATACTGGAGTAGATAAGTCTTCTATAACAGCTAACTTATATCTTTCAGGAATTCCAGTGATTTTTCCCTTAATGAAAGGGTGGATTGTTGCTCCAACTACTACACCACGTTTATACATCGCTGTAGTACGTGCGGCTTCTTCTACCAGTTTATTTAAAGTGGGAGCTTCATTGCTTGTAGTGGCTCCTTTAGCTGGATGTAAAAATGGTAGTCCAATGGTAGCTGTATTATAATTATCACTTACTAAATTGTCTAAAGATTTGAACGAGTTAAGTTCAGGATTTAAGTATACTTCATAATTTGAATCTGCAGCCTTATCCATTAAGTCTACATTATCCACAATATCGTACTTTTTCCCATTTTTCTTAAGAACATAGTAATTGTTTAATCTCTGAGCTCTACTGTCTACCCAGATATTTTGATAAGTCACTTGGTCATCAGAAGTAAGTTTCAGTTTATCAAATAAAACTTGCTTCGATTGAGGTGTTAATTTGTTGATGAAGTCCGATTGAAGAGCTGACATATCTATATTGTTTGTTAATGTCTTAATTTCAGAACCGTTCTCATCATATAAATCAAATTTAACATCACTCATTTTTAATGTTAATGCATATAATTTATCCTCTGCTTTCTTTTTGTTCCAATAAGAATCGGGAATATTATTTACAGTAGACTTATTAGAAGGGTCTCTTAGAGAATAATTCTTTATATTTTCTAATAAAGTAGTGTTAAATTGTATTCCTTTTTTAGTTTTGCTATAATGAACTTCCGGAAGAATCTCAATATCATATCCAGATTTTTGGATATTTAAAATTGCCTGATGTATTCTTCTTTCATCGAGTTTAGAAAGTAAAGGAATAAAATCTTCTAAAGTTAACTTTTCCTTATAATCATAAACTGTTAGAATATCGTCTCCGATAAATTCTTTAGTTTCTTCAAACAAGGGTTTCATTTCCGAAGGTAAAGCTTCGTACTCAGCAACAGTAATTCCCACACTATGTTCGTCAGGAATAATTAATTGGGTGGCTAAAAATAGAAGCTTGTAGTCGCTAATCAGCTGTCTTGATAAGCCCTCATACATTCCATGTAGTGTAGAGAATCTTAGTTGATTAAGTTCGTCTGCCGACATTTCTCCAAGACTCTTATTAGTAAATACCTCATTACCGTAGATATCCCTATAAGTAAATTTGGCATCCATGTCTATCAATTTAACCCAAATATTAGATTTGTCTGAATATGTTGTAGGTTGAATTGCAACCATTCCGGCAAGTTCGTTAGACTGTCTGTCAGCAATATTTTTATTTCTTGGTTGTAAATAATCAAAAACAAATTGAGAGTATAACAACTCGTTGGCCTGCATTTTAAAAATATTTTTTGTTTGACCTTCTGAGTTGGTAAAATCTGTTTTTAATGCAGTTCCTTTTAGTAATCCATCAACAGTGATAAATAAGTTGGAATTCATAGGATGTTCTGGTTCCAACGCTGCTTGCTCTCTTACATCATTTAATATATAGGCATCATCATTACCTGCACTCGTTAAACGATACTTAGGGAGATTGTTTCCCTCTGCATTTTTTACATAGCTTTTAGTAGTGTCTCTATTATTAGCAGCTATTGTTCTACTGAGAGCCTTTAAACCTGACAGAGAGCTTAAAATACCTCCAATTCTAGGAGATTCTAGATTAGGTTCGTAATAAACCTTAGATTTACTTCCTTCAGGTAACACTGCAGAAAATTCTCCTTCTAGTAATTCCTTAACGGTGTTACCTGTTGTCTTTGCTCTGTTTTGTATTTCTGCACTAATAATAGTAGCCACAGCCACATTGACAAATCCTTTTAAATCTTCATTGTTGTTAATTTCAACTGCAGTCTCTAAAAAAGTAGAATCAATTGGCCTTTCTAAAACATCCCATAAGAAATCACTCCAGCCTTGCTTGTTTCCAAGTATATCAGATTTAAAATCTTGTACTAAGCTTCCATTTCTTGTAAGATTTTGAGATGTAAGATTAAAGTTATAATTAGCCCCTCCAACATTAAAGTCAACACTTACAACTTGATTATATTGGTCTTCGTTTACAGAAATTCCATGGTCTGCAAACATACTAATATAGTTATCAAACTTACTCTGAATCATCAAGTGTTTTTCCAAGTCAGACTGTTTTTGAGAAATAGCTTCACTATCAAGGTAACTTACTACGTATGCTCCCGTATCTGTGTTATATTTATATTGCAAATAACTTACTGGAGAGGTTTTATTAATATGATTTAAAATCATAGAATAAATATTCATCTGGTCTGGAGATGTAATACTACTTTCTAACGCAGCTAAACTGGAAGGATTATTTTTATTAAAAATATAATGATATATACTATTAAATGCAGGATATAATGTAGCATCATTTCCAGTAAAATAAGTACGCCTATTGTTATAAGCTATTTTTACAATCTCTTTTATAGCTTCTCTTGGATTATTTCTAATTTCTCTAGTGATTCCATCATTAGATTCAGAAATATTTCTAAAAATTCTAATTAAAGATTGAAAAGTTTTGAACTCTACAAATTGTCCAGTAGGAGTCCCGTTAGAGTCCAATATAGGTAAAGAATTAATAAATAATTGAACAGCGCCATTAACATGTTCATTCATGTCTTGAAGTTCATTGTTATAATCTTGTTTAATATGCTTTCCTAAGTTGTAAGTATATTTATATCCAGCTCTAGGTTCAACATGCCCTCCCATAAATCCTCTAGCAACCTGAATTAAATCTTTGCTATGTTTATAAAGGAAGTTATCGAAGTTAGTAAGCATAACAAATTTATTATACGCATTGATGATATTTATATCATCAGATTTAAATATACCTTCAATTGTGTAAGGATAGAAAAATATTCTGGCATCATCAATTAATTTGTTATATTCGTCTACCTGAAATGTTTCTCCAATATACATTGAAGTAGTAGGTTGTCCTAAATCCTTAGCTAAGGATTGGAACAATTCATTTTTATAATTTCTAATTGAAGTATTTAATTCTCTTGTGGTAGACACTAACTCAGGTCCATTTTTTCCGTTATAATTAACAAATGAGAACCGAACAATATCATTTTGATAAAGTCTAATAAATCTTTCCTGGTCATTTATATTATCAAATACTGTACTCAATCCATCTCTCAACGATGGAATTGGAGCTTGTGGAAAGTCGTTAGCTTCTGGAGCTATATTTTTTGAATCTTCATTTATTGACACTTCATTCCAATTTTCTGTAACGAAAGTTTCTACATCGCTTACATTATCTGCAAATTCCATTGCTCCCTCATAACTCTCAGAATCGTAAGTAATGAGTTCTTTAATAATCATTTGCAAACTTTGATTAGATGGAACGACAGCACAATCATCTTTTAAATAGTTTAAGGCAGAAGAGATAAATTCTCTCCTACCTTCAACTGTTCCTAATAAATCGTCTGGAAGAGTTTCAAATGCTGCATCATATGCAGCTCCTATCTCTTCTAGAGATGGTAATGTTTTACAATTTGCCATTAACAATTAGATTTTCCGTCTCTATCATTAACATATTCTGTTCTTAAAGAGGTGAACATGTTAGATATAGCTTTTAGTTCCGGTGTAATTTCCAATCCTGTTACTTGTTCTACAATATCTAAAAATCCTGCTTCTTTGCTTGCAAATCCTCTGTTAATAATCTCATCTAATTGTTTAGGATTAAATGAATTTAGAGTATTTGCAATTTTAGCGGATTTGTTATAGGTAATAAGTTCCTTTTTACTAAGTTTAGTAATATCTACAGTTTTTGTTCCTTCATTTATGGCATCTTGAATACCTTTAGTGAATATACTTTTATATTTTTCTAATTCTTGTTCTGTATTTTGAATAATTTCATCTTGAGTAACAGATATCTCTTCAATTCCTAGATTTCCGTCATACGAATATGTATAAGTATAACCATTTACCTTAATGGAGAATGTTTCATCAGATTCATTATACTTAATATCCTCTGGGTTTAACATAACTGAGCTTATATCTGTTCCAGCAAGTAGTTCATTCTTAGTGATAAAATTAGATAATGTAACTTCGCTATCCACATCTGTAACCACTTCAGAATCTCCGGACAGAGAATATGTAGGGGATACAGAAACAATGCCGTTTAAATTTACGAAAAGTCGTCTAGGCATTACTCTTAAGTTTTCTCGTATTTTAGATGCCAATTGAGTTTTATAAGATGCTATCTTTTCCTCTAGAGTATTTCCAGTAGGAACTATATTTGAATCAATAGCAGCATTAACCACTCCTAAAATTTCATCTTTCTGCAAAGATACATTATTTTCTATAGAACTCCTAATAGATTCTTGTAAATTTTTATTAGCGTTGTCTAATGCATTGTTATCTTCTAATTCCTGAGAAGTTGAGTTTTTGACGACAACTTCTGGAGTTCCTTCCGCAACAATCTCTGGAGATTTATTTACTTCAAACTCTGCACTTGTATCTACTGCATCATAGTTAACATAATAATTAGGAGCCTGTATTGGACCATCAAAATACAAATCTACATCGCGTAACGGAGATATAAAGTATCCATTTTGAGGTTCTTTTACACTCGAAGAATCCAAACCATTAGTCCATACACCAAACTTGTAAAGACCTGCGTAATCAATAGCATTTTGGAATACTGACCATTTACCACTATCTCTTACACCTAAATGATTAAACAGTAACCTTCTAATTACTGAACTAGATGAAGTAAATCCTGCCATTAATCCTTTTCTGATAATAGGAATTAAAGCTCCAGTAGTATTAATTGCATATTCACTTAGCATAGTCTGTAATTCTATAAAAGTATTTACAGCAGAGGTTTTGGCTGTTTGATTAAAATTCTCAGAGCCTGTTCTATAAACGTCTGGAATTTCAGGGGAACTATAGATGTCGTTGTTTGGGTCAGTTAATTTTTCAAGTAGCTTAGTCATGTTTCTATGTTCTCCTGCCAATCCATTTAAAATTTTAACTATACCAGAATCGACAGCTTTATGTTTGGTTATTAAACCTATATCTTCAAATAATTCAATGACAGCTTCTGGGGAGACGGGTTGAGTGCGATACTCTGATATACTTTTTATAGTATATGGATTACTCTCAGTATTACTTTCATCAGTTTTCTTTACATTCTTGTATCTTCCAACAATTTTAGTTGTAGAGTTAAATAATTTACCAACCTTCAATTGTGGAAATTGAGTTTCTAAATCATCAAAGATGTCTTTAATAGAGTCCTTAATTTTATTTAACTCTATCTCATCTACTTTTCCATCAGTTCCTACAGCAATAGGAGATTTAACCCAATCGGCTTCTTCAGGAAGAACTAAAGAATCATTGAAAGTCTTTATTCTCGCATTATATTTTTCTACTTCTTCAACTGTAGCAGCTTGTAATGCAGCAAGACTGTAAAGAAATCTGGCAGCCTCTACGGGTCTAGCAAGTCGTCCAAATTCCCCAACTCCGTAAATTTTTCCACCTTGTCGACCTTCTTCCATATTACTCCATTCACTAAAAAACTCTCTTATAGTAAGACCTCTCATATTTAAAGCAGCTTTACTCACTCCAAATACTACATCTCTTGGAGGTCTTCTTTCTTCTGTATTTTGATAAGATAGAATAGTGGAAATCTTTTCAGAGTGCTTTCCAAGCAATTCCCCAGGACTCTGTCCCCACAAGTCATCAGATACAAATACAACTGGATATCCTTTAGTAACAGATTTTTTTCCTAAACCTCTATCTTGGTCTGCATCATAATAAATTTGACTAAATTGTAATTCAGGATGTGAATACTTAGTCTTATCTAAGGTGTTACCTCTGTTAAATTTCTTTCTAACTTCCGGTTTCCATTTATACCCAGACCCATATATATTTTGTCCGTAAGATATGTTAGTTTTAATTGCGTTGAAATCAGAAAGTCTATAGTAAACTTGACCCTTAGTATCTATCTTAGAAGATAAAGTCTTTTTATCTTTAAGTATATCAACTAAGCTTTTATACTCTGAATTTTCTATAATTTTATTAAAGTCTGAAGTAGAACCTAAAGTAATATCCAAATTTCCTTTATCAGTGGGAAGTTGAAAAACTATCCTTCCAAATAAAGTATCCTGTTTTAAAGGTTCAAAATTTTCTACATTATAAGCATTATCATATCCAGGCTTAAATTTGGTAATTTTAAATAGAAAGTTTCCTTTTAAAACTGCAGTCTTAAAAGCTAATAACTTAGATTTAGAATCTCCATCGAAATATCTTTCAATAAAAGGTCTGAGTATTCTATAATAGTCACTTGCAGGAGCTAGCTTAGTGCTTAATAACTGATTTATTTCAGTTTTTTTTCTCATAAATAATGAGCGTATATAAGCAAGTGATTTTAACAAATCAACATCATGTGCTCCATAGAGTGTCATATTCCTTATATCCTCTAACGTCTTTCCGTTGATAAATTCAGAAAATCCTTGTAAATCCTCTGAAATGTCATTGGTAATAGGAAGTGTTGAAACAACTCCGTTATCCTCAATATTTAACGCTAAATGATTATAAAAGGAATTCATCTGAAAAGTTACTGCTTTCAATCCAGGATTTCCTTTCTTGTCCCCTTTAATTGCATTTATTTCTTCGTTCTCTATCTTAACCGCAGCTCTCTCATCCGCCTCTTTAGCTTCAATTCGATTAACAGCTTCTTGTTCATCGGCTTTATCTATTATAGGTTCTATTCTGTTAGAAGATTCTGGATTAATCGGAATTTCGGTTACTGTAGGAGCAATGTTATTATCTCCAGTAATTTCTTCTTCAGATTCTGTTTTCTCCTCAGCCTTACCCTTGAGTATCTCTAACATAGTGTTTTTATAATTAGAGATGTCCTCTTGTTTAAGTTCAGAAGTACTTGTAGTATTAGCTTTATCTGCTTTATTTACTATATTTCTATCTTTTTTAATTACTATGTTTCCGTCAGAAGAACGGCTCATCAAAGTATAGAAATATCGTAAATTACCAGGAAAAGCATTAGGACTGTTGAGGTTTGCCCATTCAACATCTACAATCGTATATTTAAACTCAGAACCTTGAACATCATGAGAATCTTTAACCACAACTTGTCCTGGGTAAGCATCCTCCAGTTTTTTAAACACCGTAGTTCTAAACTCAGAAAGTGTATTGTCAGTAATTAGAGCTAATCTTTCTCCTTCTTTTAGACCTTTAGCTAGTTTTCTAAGATAGCTTTCTGTCAATTCTGAAAGATTAGAAAGCTTGTCCCCGTGTATAGTTACAATTCCATCCTCTTCGTTTTCATAGTATTTTAAAACTGTTTTAGATTTCAGTTCTCTCATAAGAGAATCTATACGAAGTGGAGTATTTGTACGAGCAGAAGCTTCTAGCATATCAAGTAGAACACTTAACAATCCTCCTATTTTGCTTAAGTTATCTTTCTTATGAATATTATTTGCTCTAATACTTGCCATTAAAGTTGGGGTATTTAAAAATACTCCGCCTAAATCAATATCAACATGAGATTTCTTATTTATAGCCCCTTCTTGTTTGTTGTCTCCAATTGCAAATATAACCATCTTCTTTCCGTCTGGTAAGAACCTATTCAAACTTGCAAGAGCTTGAATTTCCATTCCGGTAAAGTGAGTATATTCATCTATAAATAATACATCTGGAATCGCAGCAACATTCACATCTTCTTTTGTTAAAAAGTCCTGATTAAATATTGAATACTTTCCATTCTTTAAATATTTAGCTCTATCTAAATCAGCAAGATTGGTTTCAGGATTTCTGAGTTCGGCAATAGCGTCTCTCATTTTATTCCATCCGCTTTCAGTTAATAAAGCCTTAAATAATTGGAGTCTGTCATAGCTTTTACTTTCTCCTAAAGTTGTAGCAAGTCTTTCTGCAACATCTTCTGCAGAACCTGCTATCATAACCTTGGCTTCAGGATTGTCTACTTTTATCATATTGTATGCGGTTAATGCTACTCCAGTAGACTTACCAGTTCCTGCCCCTCCAAGTAAGGTAATTAAGTTTTTAGTAATCGTATTATTCTCTTCCCAAGATTTATCTTGAAAAGGTTTAAAATCATTTACTTTTTCTAAAAACTCATTAAACACATCTGGATTTTTGTATAAAGCAAACATTTCTTGAACACTCAGCATTTGATTAAAGAATGGAGCGTGCAATTTATTATTTAAAATAGCTTGTTTTAAAGTTCCTTGCAAGTATTCTGGCTCAACAGCCATCATAGTTATTAAATACTGAGCTAAATCCAATTCATTCAAATCAGAATAAGTGGAATTACTCTTTATTTTAGTAGATTGAGCATTATTGAAGTCTACTACTTGTCCACTTGCCAGTTGAGAAATAATTTCTTCTTTCTGGTCAGAAGATAAATTAGCAAATTTATCAAATATTTGTTTGTGAACTTTTAGTAATATTTCGTTAGATATAGAAATTGCAGAAACATCACTTTTTCCACTATTAATAATGTCGTTTGCAGCGGCTATTTCATCTCCTGTAAGAAAATCCTCCGTAATAAAACTTTGCTTATTTTTATTATCGTCAGTATATGTAATAGTTTTAAACTTAGATAGAGGAGAACTTTCGTCAACGTTTCCACTAAAAATCAGTGCATACATACTATTAATTCTACTCATAGTTTTGTTGCTGTCTGCAGTTTTGCTTAAACTATTCATATCAGATATAGAAACAAGCCAAGAAATTTTCTGTTGCAAATTATCAAGTTCTTTCCTAATTAATACAACTTCTTCAGAGGTTAATGGAATATCTTCTATCATTCCATTATTTCTTTTATATTGATTAGACATATCGACAAAATCTGTACCTTGTACAAGGTAAGGTAATATGGATTCATTAAGGACTGTAATTGCTGCAGAAGCTACTTGTAGTTGGTCTCTTGTAAGACTATTACTAATAACATAATCGCTTAAATTATTTAATCCAGAATAATTACCTTCTTCATCCCTAATCAACTTAAATACATCTTCTCCAGATATATTCTGAGATAAAGTAGAAAGCATTTCCCACATAGGATTATTAACTATGCTCGATTGAGACAATTTGTCAACTTCTCCAATTAATGCAATTCTATCACTGTCAAATCCGAGATATTCGAGTAATAATTCATTGAATTTTTTATAGTCGCTATTCTTTTTTAAACTTTCTTTAGCGTTCAAAGAATCCATTGAAAGATTTCCGTCAGATAATATTCCTCCTACTAAAACATCGGAAGCCTCGCCTTTAAATTCAGTATAGAACATATCTCGGAAGGCTTCTTGTAACTGTTCTTGAGTTAAAGCATAATTTCCATCAGGACTTTCGAATATGTAGTACAATCCGGTGTAATTTGGATTTTCAGCTTTTAATCTATCGAAGTCAATATCTTGGACATCATCTGGAGACACTTCATCATTAGTTCCTAAATAAGTGGACTCTTGTTGGATTCTACCATACTCGTCTTCAATAGTAAATCCCTTTAAAGATTCCATACTCGCTCTCTCCGAGATATGTCTTATAAAATTCTCAGGATTAAATTTATTATATCCACTTTTTACAGAATCAATTATCGTCTTAATTTCATTGTCGATAAACCCTGATTGCGCTACCAGATTTTTTATGGATTCGAACAATACTTGAAGTTCACCAGTTCTTCTCTGATTAAGAATAGGGTCAACCCCAACTGCCATATTATGGTTCATGGAATTAACTATCTTAGTCAATTGATGTTTATAAGCATGACCCATTTTATTAGTGCTATCTCCAGTTTTCCATATTTCTCTGGTTAAATATGCGTCTACAATTTCACTTTTTTCGGTAGGGCTAAGAGCATACTCTCTAGGATTAAGATTATTATCTGTAATAATTTGGTCGTCTGTTCTTCCAGCTCTAACTTCGTCCTTGAACGTTACAATTTCATCTTCGGACAATTTACTAATTCCTTGCGAGGCATTTAATTGTTCTACTACATTATAGAATTGTTTTTTCATCGTAGAGACTTTAGAATCTCTATATCTCAATATAGCGGGAGAAACTTCAGATTTCATATTTCTCCACATTTCAAATCCCAAGTTAAATTTGTCCGCTTCTCCTAGCTTGATGTATCCCTCGTAAGCTTTTTCAATATCCCTTTTTTGTTCTTCTGTGGCAGTGGAATAATTGATGCCTTTAGCATATTTTGCATATGAATAAATATCAGGAGCAACAAATGGATTACTTAAGCTTCTACTTAATCTAAAGGCTATTTTTTCTACATATTCTCCATTCTTTTTTCCAGATATAATATCATCGAGCTTTTGTTTAAATTCTTCTTGTTTTCTCTTAGCTGTTCCAGTATCTCCATTTTCTCCTACAGAACGTAACTCTACAGTAGCATCAATGTATCCTTTTAATTGTTCTCTGAAATCCCATAAAATATCCTCTCCGGCTCCAGTTTGAGCAAGTTTAGCAAGTCTAGAGTCTTTCATTAACGCGTTATCGATTATTTCTGAATCTTTCATATTATAGCCTTCAGCATTAATGATAGAATCTATAGAATTCAAATAACTAATCAGATAATTACCTATTACATTGTTTTGACTTTCCTCCCTGGTTTTAGCCACATCGTAATATACTTGCCCGTCATTGGTTTTATTAGTTATTAAATTCATAGATAAAGTAGTAGAACCAAGTTCTCCTTTATCCATTGCTTTTTTTATATATTCAATGGATTTTTTTACTCCATTATTTCTAATGGTAGTTGCTATATCCATTGCTAAAGATTCTGGTATTTTCTTCTGAACTTCTTGAATTCCATCTCTAAGATTTTCCATCTTAGTTATTGCAGGAAAAATAGCTCCACCTACAGCTCCACCTAAAGCAGACATGAAATATCTTTCTAGAGGACTGCTAGCCATGAAGCTATAATGTCCTTTTTTAGGAGTCCATCCAAGTTGATTAAAAGCCCAATCGAGCTTATTGCTAGCCTCAAATATAGCATCCTGTAATGCTTCTTCAGAGACCTCTTCTACTGATTCTTTTAGGGAGTTAGCAATCCACCCCTCGGGGTCTGAAACTACATGTTTTTCATAGAAGTCTTTGAATTTAGTTCCTAAACTCTTTATCCATTTCAGTTTTCCTGCATTAGACGCTGCTCCAGCGCCCTTTTCAACTAAATCTAGCTGAGGTTTTAATTCGTTAATAAATCCTTTTACAATTCTTTTATTAGCTTGTTTTAACTCGTCTAAGCCAAGACCACTTAATGCAACTTCTCCGAGAGAGGTATTAAATAGTTTGTTAAATCCATAAAGAGCAGCTCCCATTCCAATTGCTGTAGTAGCATCACTAAAACCATTCTCTTTAAATGTGTCATACATGTCTTTTGTTTGAGTCATAGCCATGTAGAATTGAGAGCTATTTTTAGCAAATTTACTAACGGCAAGTTGAGAATCAGTTAATATATTTAGCAAATCATTATCCACTAAATTTTTATAATCAGGAGCAACATCGCCATCAGCAATTGCCTGTCTCAATGTTTTTCCATATTTCCTCACATAATCAGATTCGTGAGAATCTACAAATGCTTTAGCTTTTCGTGCAGCTCCTCCATCCCATCCAATCCATTGGGGAATTTTAGCAATAGAACGTTGCTGATATAATTGTCCTACTACATCGCTAATTAACGTAGCAAATTGTTCGTAATTAAACATTCCTTGACTACCCTCATCGCTTGTAGAAGAATCAAATTTTCTCACAAACGCATCTGTCTTATTTAGTAATTTCCATACTCCGGGTCTATCCTCCGCATCACTGTCGGAGACTGTGTCTATTAAAGTTTTTCCAAATACAGAAAGAGCTTGTCCAAAGTACATAGCACCAGTAGCAATTCCATAAGCTTGTCCGACGTATGGAACCAGCATAGGAGCAACTGTTGCCGCAAGTTTTAAAGTAGTTCCAAGAGCACTTTTTTCAACTCCATCCGAAGCTAAAAAATTGTATTTTTCCCACTTAGAACCGGTAGAAGTAAGAGTATCTGTCCAATGCAAAAAATTTTTACCTGCAGCGTCTCTATCTCCTAAGGTTTCATAGTAAGGCATTCCATTAGCATTAAGCTTATAATCTCCTTTGTAGTGTTTAATTTTTCTTCCTTCTGCATCTTCGTGAAATCCATCCTCTTCCCATCTGGCTTCTACTAATGGGTCAATAAACATAAAGTCGAAGAATCCACTTTTATCATCGTCATCTGGAGTCCAATCTAATTCTTTTCCAGATTTAGTATCGAATACTCTTTGCGTTTGCGCAGCTTGTCTCATAGATAAAGTTCCAATCCCTTCTCCAAACAATCCATTTAATCCTTGAGATTTTAACGTAGGATTAGATACTTTTTGTACAACAAACAATGGAGTACGAGTTGCTGATTCACTATCAGAAAAAATATCTAAAGGGCTTGTAACTAACTTGTGAAGAAATTTGTCCTCTAAATCGTCTTGCACAAATGTATTATAAGTTCGATTAGCACTATCGTAGAATTGGTCAAACGCTTTTTTATCAAAGTTACCTTCAGAATCTTTAAACTGTTCTTGAACAGCAGGGATATCTAAATAAGAATCCCTACTTCCCAAGGTAGTATTAGAAGCATCAAGACCTGCTGCCTTAAAATTTGCAAAATCTTTGTCTGGGTTGTAAAGTATTGTTGCTAACCAATCGTTTTGTTGTTCATTATTCATTGTTACTTATTAAAATTTGTAGGTCCCATAGGTTTGAAATTACTTTGTATCTGACCTCGTTGTTGAACTCGTCTTGCATCAAACATAGGTTTAGGAAGATTTATATTTCCAGTTCTTGTTGCAACACTGATTCTATCTCCCGCAAGAGGCATTAATATTGTTCCTCTAAACATATCTGAAGTATTTCCTAACCATTCCCATTCATACCATGAATCTATTTTGTTGTGTCCTTTCTTTCCGGCATTCTTCTCTGGACTATTAAGAACCTCCATCATATGTTTTTTCCAACTAGCTTCTTCATCTCCTCTAAGTTTATCGACAGCTTTATTTTGGTCAGTGACTATACCACCAATAGTTGCAGTAGTATCAGGAGCGACTCCTGTCATTGCTAAGAACGGACGAAGAAGTCCTTGTTCTCCTGCAGTTCTTGGGTCATTCATAACATTCCAGTATTGTTCTATACCCTCTGCTTTATATGCTTGACGTCTTTCTAAATCAGAAACATTTCCTTTTCTCGAAAGACTATCTTCTACCCTTTTAATAGTATCTAATAAAGCATAGTTAGGAGCAATTCCTCCATTAGAAGTTTCTGTATATGGAAGCCATACTTGAGCAACACCTTCTGCAGGGTCTACTATTACACTGCTCGCCGCAGTAGGGTCTACTTTATCTGAACCAAAATATATTGAGTTCTGTAAAATTAAAGAATCAAAACCAGATTTTTGTAATAGAGAAGCTAATGTGTCTGAACCTATACTTTTTCCGGTTTCCACGTCTTGTGGAGCTGTCCACCAATTAGATTGAGGAGCAACGAGTTGATAATTAGAATGAGGATTTAATATAAAATCTTTTTGTTGAGTCGCAATTCCACTAGCAATAGCATCAAGTTGTTTTAATTCTCCTCTACCTCCACTGCCATCATCCCCAGTTCCATTTGCATCCTTTGTGAGTTTATCTTCAAAATTGAGTTTAAAATCAACTGTATTATCTAATTGACTAGTAACCATTGTAGTAATTAAGTCTAAAGCTCCCCTTCTAGGATTATCTTTGTTTCCTGACTTAAGCTCAAGTAGCGTCATTGCATTAGTATCTAATGTACTTGCTATATACTTGACTGCATCAGCAGCTTGTTGCATTTGACTTTTACTAAGAAGTCCAGTTTTGTAAATTCCATCCAATCCAAGTCCCGACAAATCAGCACCTTCATTTACTAACTGTTGCAAATGCTCTAAACCCTGAAGAATCTTATCTCCTTTCTTATGAGCATAGCCCTCTTTAGAAACGGTTGTACTTCCTATTTTAGTAATAGTATCTTGAATAGCTTTATTTATAGCAGACATTCCGATTCCATTTTTTACTACATTGAAAACTTCATTTTTTCCTGCCATTTGGTCATTATGAGCACGTAAATAAAGCAAGTCGGAATTTTTTAAAGCAAAATATTTATCCTGATTGTTTAAATATTCATCTGGAGAAATTTGTTTCATATTTCCCTCTTCGTCTTGAACTACAACTTTACCTGTACTAGAAATAGCAATTTCGTTTAATCCTCCATTTTCTTGAACAGTTTCAAAAGCCGAATCATATTCTTTTCTGCTAAAAGCAGCGTTTTTTACTTGCTTTAATGCTTGTAAATATCTAGAACTTATATTAGATGCATTAATTCTGCCATTAGAGAATAGATTATCCTCTCTATATATCCAGCTTAATCCATTAATAATTTTATTAGTGTCGCTTGGTAAAGCATCAATATCTCCTACCATTTTTAATACATCCTTATCAGTAATTCCTTCACTGGAAGATTTTGTAAGTTCAGAACTAGTTACTGATGCAGTATCTGTTTGAACAGGAGAAGTCATTCCGAGAGGAACATAATAAGTAAATGGGGGCATCCCGCCCCCACTTTGCATCTTAACCACCGGTTTTAGGTTCATAAGTCATTGATTTAATTATAAGTTGTTTAGATACAGACGATAAATTATTTATCATTTTTACGTTGGTATCTATAGACTTTTCTATCGTTCTTTGAAAAAGTTTTGCATTTTGTCTCTCTGCAGCAGAAATATCCTTTTGTTTCTGCAAATTTGAATGTTCTGCATAAGTTAATGCTCCACCTTTTTTATTATATCGTGCTTGCCACTTTACTGATGGAAGTTTCCATCCGTAAATATCGGCATAAGCTCTATTAGTTTGAGCCTGAACATCTCTGCTTGTAGAATCGACAAGTCTTTGATATTGTTGATAGAGTGGCGATTTAGTATAATCCTCTCCTTTATCCTCCATTGCTTGTAATTGACGTCTCAAAGGTTCAAGTCTAGCATTAGCTGCATCTTGGATACCTTGCAGAGCAACTCCTAGTTGAAATTGGTTTTGTCTATCCCTATTCATAGTAGCTTTATACTCTTTCTCTTTCATAAAGTTTTCTAAAGATGTCCAATTTGCAGACATTCTGGCTGCATTAATATCATGCTTAGCTTTATCAATACCTAGTGCTGAAGCTCGGTTTCTATTGGAAACCTCACTTCTACGTGCAACAGCATCTCTTGTATTTTGCCAAGCAGCTTCACTAGTTTCTCTAATACGTTGATTATCAATCAAATCTCCTTCCATTCTAAATCTTGCTGCTCTATCGCCAGCCTCTAATTGTCCCGCGAGTTGAAGAGAAGCATCTGATGTTCTAGGTCTTGCAGCTAATGACTCGAGCCCTGCAGCTTGACCATAATATGCTTGTTTAGTTGCTAAATCCCCAACTACCTGTCTAGGAACCTCCCAAGTATCAATATATAGAGGCTTTAACCCTTTCATAGTTTCTTTAGCAACTCGATTATTATTCCATATATTTCCTGCTAAACGTCCAATTCCCATAAATGTAGCCGGATTTAATTTAGAAAATATATTTCCCCAACTAAATCCACCATTAGGTTCTTTACCTATTGTGTTAGAAGCGACACGAGTTTTGATGTCCTGAGGAGTAGCTGCAACATCTGGTACAGAATCGTCTATTAGTTCTGGAGAGGAATCAGTTACAGGATTTAACATATAGTATCCAGTATCTTTATCTAAATCCATATTGTATCCAGCATTTCTCCATGTATTTTGAACTTGCTGAAGTTGTTCTGGAGTATAGTCCCCTTCCCTTCCCAATAAACGTCTATCGTCTGTAATACTACTATAATATCCATCTGCTACATAATTTTTATTAGGATTGTCTCCGGTATAAGCAGTTTTTGATATTCCGTATCTTCCGGAATTAAAGGCATTACCAATTCCTTTACTATTCACGTATCCAAAACTGTTATTAATGTCTGTTTGGTATTGTCTTACATTGTCTCCCTTATAAGAATCTCCTTTCACTCCCCAATCTCTATATAATCCTGAGTGACGTCTTTGCATTTCATTAATGTCTTGATAAGTGATTTTTCCTGACTTTAATGAATCAAGTAATCCCTGAGAATAAGGAGTATATATATCATTATACCAATTTCCTTTTAATTGTTTAACTCCTGTAATTAGACCGCGCTGTCCTTTAGGAATTTTTCCCCCTTTTTTATATGCCCCAGGATTATACCAAGGTTCCATATAATTAGCACCTATATTATTTAGGTATTGATTGCGCTTCAAGTGAGCCTGATACATATTTTGACCTCTTTGTGTAAAAGAGTTGTTTCTAAATATCATAGGTATAGAAGAACTTGGAGTTTTGGGATTTAAATATTTAGGTAGCTGAATATGATTTGGCTTATTTTTAATTATATAAGTGGGAGCTAACTGAATAGAATTTTTACGTTCCATAAGAGCTTCATATTCTGGAGAATAACGCCTGAAGATGAGTTTGTCCGCACCCTTTGCTTTATATGGAGTAAGCCCTAAAGCTTTTCTAATAAATCCTTGTTTGGAATATGTTTGTCCGGGAACTTCTTTGGCAGGAATATTTCTTTCTCCCCATAATCCATATTTCTTTCTTCCTTCTACAACTGTTAAAACATCATCATTTAATTTATCAACCCCTTCTTTAGATAATCCTCTTTCGGAAACAAGTTTTTGTTTTGCAGCTTTAATTGCTGCAGACTTGATTTCTTCAGTTGATTTTCCGACTACTTGAGAGTTTTTAAGAGTTACATTTAATGGAGTAGATTCTCCTTTTACCAATACTTGAACAGTTTTTTCTTGTGAGGGAAGTCGTCTTTCTCCCCTTATCCATTTTGCAGCTTTTGAGTTTCCTGCTTTAGCGTAATTTCTAGCGCCTAACAAAGTGCTTGCAATTAAAGATAGATTTTTAAAGTCATTAGTATTTAAATCCTTTACATTGAGATTTCCTACTTTAGCTAAAGTATTGGATATAGAAGCCCTCTGCTCTTCATCAAAAGCCCCAGATACAGCTAATACAGTGCTTATTGCTGGAACCAATTTAGAAATAGTCTTTAAAGCTTTCCCTGCCTTTACAGTCTTTAATCCAGGGATAAGAGATACAGCATCTAATCCTAAGTTAACTCCTAGATTTCCCACATCTCCCCAATCAAGTCCATCTGATACATCAGCTCCGAACGTAGCTAATGAAGAACCTGCTCCGGCTACTGCAGAAGCAACATGAGCTCCAGGAACAAATCCTAATCCAGCACTTAATAAATCCGTAATAGCTGCCCCAAGTTTTACTTTATCTGAAGTTTTAATAACTCCACCAGCATCAATTAAAGCTTGTTCATCAGCAGATAATGTTCCATTCAGTACATTTCCAATAGACACATTCCCATTAGCTTTCTCATAACTTCTTGCTGCACGTTCATTTATTTCAGAGTCTTTTTTAGCTTGATTTTCATCCTTTACAACAGGAACGTTAGTATCGACTATTCTATCAACAGTTCCTCCCCATTGGCTTTTTACTACTCCTCCATTTCTAAATAATGGTTTTACAGGTCTAGGGCGTAAAAAACTTGGAACATTGTTTGCATAACCTTGAGTTTTTTCTTTTTCTTTCTTATCAGATGCTTTATCAAAGGTGTAATCTACAATGCGTCCATTTTGGTCTCTAATGATTCGTAATGGATTATTATTTGAATTTGGGACTAATATTGCATTTATTGCTCCTGGTTGAATATATCGAGTTAAGGGCTTTCCGTCTATGGTATAACTGTCAAGCAAACCTTGGTCTTTGGCTTTATATAAGTCTTCTAACCAAACTCTTACTTTGCTGTTTTTAAGAAGTTCAGGATAAGAAGAAATTCTTTTTAAAAGCCCAGTGATATTTTCTTGTGAATAAGGATTATTGGATAAAGAATATTGACTTATTCTGCCCCATCCTACTTTTTCATTGCTTCCTTCGGCAATCGGACTTCCGGCAGCTCTAGCTTTTCCAATCATTCTTGTAGTTCCATTGTTATTGATAAAATATTGGTCATTGTTTTTATCATAATCAACTACAACTGGAACTAGTTTTCCGTTTATGTTTTGATAAAATTGAGTCTTATAACTAGAAGCATCACCTGCTTTAGGTTTAGTATAAGCTCTAATTAATTCGCCGGGCTTTAATCCCTCAAAGAAAGAACTTGCATCCAACATATGTGTAAACCCATGAGAACTTCTAAGAGAATCATATAAAGGGTCAGTCCAAATAGTATTTAAATCTTCTTGATTTAAAAGTCTATCATAAGAATCCTTTATATCCTTGCCCCATTTTGAATATTCACTAGGGTCATATAATTGTCCATCTACGGAATACCAGCCTTCAAATTGGTCTAATAGTGGATTAAATACCTTAGAAATAATCCCATTAGGAATTCTATTACCTTCAGGAGTTAAATAAAATGTATTTCCTTTATCGTCCATTCTGGCAAGCAATCCAGAGTCGGTGATTTTCTTATTATATTTTGCAGAGTCAGTGTTTTGCTTTCCTTCTAAGTTATCTGAAGGAGTTTGAGAAACATCTGTATCAACTTCTCCAAACCAATCCTTATAGTCGTCCATATTAACTCCTAACGCTGCTAACTTTTCCCAATCAGCATTGTTATAATCAGTATTATTTAACTCCGCTTTGGCTGCATTGATTCTAGCTATTAAATCATCTCTATTTTGGAATGCAGTACCTTCCAGGTTTACAGTTTGGTCGTTCAGTAAACTGTCTGCGTATTCATTAAACACGGATACATAATCTTTCCATCTATTTGCAATTCCTCTCTTTCCAGTAGTTTCATCGACAGGGTCTTTTCCATACCAGACAGCCTTGTTATAGGAATTTCCTCCAAAAATTTTATCAGATAATCTTTTTCTAAAGCCTGTTCCGAAATCTAATTTAGGATTAGGCTTTTCAGTATTTGTGGTAGGTTTTATATAATCAGGAATAACATCTACTATTTGGTCTAAGTAATGAGCTACAGCTCCATTAGCATCAAACCCTCGACCAGTAGTATTAGAAAGAACTCCAGAAGAATCTACCCAATTTCTTGTAAGGTCTCTAGAAGAAATATTTCCAGCATCAATTGCTTTTATATAATTTCCATAAGACTCCCTAAAAGCATCCTTCTTTTTTCTGCTCCATCCAGTACTTTCCAAATAAGATTCTAAATTGGAACTAGCATTACGAATTAAATCGTCAGTTGCTATGTCTCTATTGTCTACTTTGAAAAGTCTAACCTCAGGAGTTTCTTTCTCAACAATATTATTACCTTGATTGACACCGCCACCTCCTTGGAATTTTCTTATCGCTTGTGCCATATATTATTTAGGTTATAACAAAAAAGGAGCATACATTAAATCTGTACACTCCTTTTAAACTTTCACTTTCTAATTCTACCTACTAATTTCCCACCTTTTCTATAGACGGGTTCACCTTGAGGAGCTTCTGGACCAGCTTGTCCTTGCGTAAATTGTTGAATTAATTGCATAAAAGCTTCACAAACTGATAAAGCAGTATTGCAATCTCCACTTTGGAGAGCCTCTGCAGCCATTTGAGCTAATTGCATTAACATTCGGTCTGCTCCACCTTCTACAGGAGCCCCTTCTTGAGGTTCAGCAGGCATCGGTTGGTCAGCAGGTGCAGGAGCTGGACCTCCCTCTTGAAATTTTTTAACTTTTGGTTTTACTTCCATAATTTCAGTGTTTTTATATTAAACGTTTAAATACTCGACAAAGTTAATAATATTTACAGACATATCAAAGTAAACAAATATTTATTTGATAATCTGCATTTGTTCTTAGTAGAGTATATCAATCTTCTTTGCTCTTAGGCGCATCTACATATTCAGGAGTATTTGTATCTTGTGTATGAAGATATTTAAAGACTTTTTTTCCTAAAGCCTTATAATCTTTATCGGCTCCGGAAGAATATGCTCGTTTAGCCATCTTAATCAAAGTTCTTGTATTTTTTCTACTAAAAATACGTTCTCCACCCTCTAATTCCATTTGAGTAGAACCATCAGGAGCAAGTACTTTCATTGTAGGTATATTTAAATCATCATCGTCAATTTCATCCAATTCATCCCCAGGTTGAATTCCAGAATTTTGATTGACTTCCAACACATACATTACATCGTTTTCCTCAAGTAATGTTTCGTCGTTAGGTATACCTTGCTTAACAGAAATAACTTCTTCATTTTCATCTATAAAAACTATATCAAGGGGTATATCAGTGTCTTTCATCCAAAAAGCAACAGTATCAGGTTCTTCGTATATAAATAACATTCCTTCGTCTGAAGCTAAAGATGTCTTACCTTGAAGTCCCTTCATCTTTTCCTCCTCTGTTCTGGCAATTTCTACATTATAAACTTTGTCTCCAATTTCTATTTTCATATAGTAACCTCTCTCATTAATCCAGTATTATCCTGAGTATTTTCCATTATTTCTCTCGAAAGAATTTTTCCTGCTTCAATAGCAGCTTCATCAGTTCCCTTTTTAGCTAAAGCTTCTAACTTTTCAGTTACCTCTTTATTAAAAATGATTTCATTTCTCTCTATTTCCGCATGTTGAATAACTCCTCCATCTTCTTCTGTAACAACTGGTATACCCTTAGAAGTAATTCCGTCTACATCCATATGATTTTTATGAGCATGTAAAGCTCCGTCTGGAATTACATTCATCTTTCCTCCTTTTTGAAATTTAGATACTGTTAATCTAGCCTTTTGAATTTCTTCTAACGTAGGCAATTTTACTCCAACTTTTCCCACTCTCATTCCTCTAGATTGGTATCCTCCAGCCATTGCTAAAGCATTTCTTCTATTTAACATATCTATTGAACCAGCTTGAGATTGAAAAGCATCTTGGGCTTCTTCATTAATGCCTGCCACTAAATTTTGTTGACGTTTAGCCTCTGCAATTTGAGCATTCGCTTTTTTTCTACCTTTATTGCTGAAAAGGCCATACTTTTTTCCAGACTTTGTAAGTGCATTATCTACCTTATCCAAAGAACCTCCATAGGCAGAACCTTGCTGTTCCCATGTCTCATTGTCTTTGTATATAGTATCAGCTTTTTTAGCTCCGATGGAATTTATTAATCCTACAGGAGTTAATTTTAAAAATTTACTATCTAATATTTTATCAGCAGTAGTCATTTGGTCAGTACCAACTCCTAATGCAGTTAGTCCATCAGACAACAATCCTCCAACTTTCATCGCTCCACCAATAACAGTACCAACTCCGGGAATCATTCCAACTCCGTTTGCTACAGCATCATATCCAGCATTTAGCCCTGTAGTTAATCCTGATTGTTCTTTTTTAGGAATAAAACTACTTAATATATCGGCAGCCTGCCCAGCAATATTCATTGTGTTTCCTATATTAGCTTTACTGAATATACCCTTGGTAACAGACTTCCCTCCGGACGGCTTTAGTGTTCCTATTGCTGGAGGTTGAGGCATTATAGTGGAGGTTCCGTTTTGTGTTAATCCAGCCGCAGAGAAGAGAGTATTAAACCCTCCATTCTGCCACTTTTTAACTCTTCTTTGTTTCTTAAGCATAACTTATAGTATATAATGTTTTTAGTGCTGTAATAATAGCTAAATCTTTACCGGAATATCTAACTCTTATCTTTATGTACTTATCTCTAGGTCTAACTTCCTTACGATTAGTCCATTTAGATGTTTGTTTATTCCAGTCTATTTCGTCTTGAGTACCTTCCATTTCAGAACCTTCAAGCAATGAAACATCGACAGCATCATACATTGGAACTTCATAATTCTTATAATCCTTAGGTAAATCCTCTTCAGTTACTTCATCTTTAGTAATATCTTCTGGAAAATGATTTAAAACTAAAGGAGGAAGCCCAGGAGAACTCTCATCTGAAGTAGGCCAAGCATCTTCGTTCTTTTGAATAAAAATGATAGGAGCAATTTGAACATCCCATTTATCTTCTTGATAATTCATATTACCTCTCATTCTTCCTACTTCTTTAATATCTAGAGCTTCCGAATGGGTCCATAATTTGTATTCGTTTAACAGTTCTTCCCTTACCACTTCTGTTCCAGAAAGTCCAGTATATGTAGCCCCTTCAATAGCATCTTTCTTATGATAAAAATCCTCTACTTCATTAAAAGTATCTACCCTAGTGTAATAAGAAGGAAGTAGTGTAGATTTTGCATAAACATCGGTATTCCCTATCTTAGGATGAGATAATTGTCCTTGTATATCTGTATAGTTAGAGTCATATAATATGTCAGAACCAAGGTTTTGATACAATTCTTTGGTTGCCTCTTGTCTATAATACATATTTAATTTATCATCATGAAAATCGTAAGCTTCGCCTACAATTTCATAATGAAATGACTCTGGAGCTGCCTTGTTAGATATAAGTTGTAAATTATTAAATATCTTATGAACTGATGGATTATCTACAACTACAAACTCAAATTCAAATGGATGCTGTTTACCATACCAATAGGTAGGTTTAATTTTATCTTTTATGTCTATGATTCCAGATTGACCATGTTTCCAGAAATCTGTGGTTAAATTTAGCCCATCATTAACTCCGTTTTCAACTATGGTTCTAGATGTAACCGCTATACTTGATTGATATAATCCCAAATTATAAGTAATATATTCTGTCCACCCACTTAAATATTCTTGTATATCTGTTGGAATAGTTCCAGATTTATATTTAGCTGTTATATTACATTGAATGTTTAGTTGTAACACTGGATATTTCCAATTGTCTATAATAGCTTTTCCAGAATCAAATTCACCTTTATAAACAAGCTTACTTTCAATTACTATTCCATCGGGACCTTTAGTATTAATTATGTCGAAATTTCTATAATGGTTGAAATTATCCCTCACTAGGGTAAACTCCTTATTAATAATGACTCCGGTTTTATCATTATTAGGAAGTGCTCTATTCACTATATCTAATGTGGTCGCTTTATATTCACCATAATCTTCCCATTCTTCGAGAACCGCGCTTTTCAATACAATTCCGTCTGCAGAAGTTGACACACTAGAAGTTGTGCCTAATTTACTAATCCATTTAGAAGTATTTCTATCAAAACTAAAGTATATATTATCAATATTTTCAGAATAGGAGGGAACCCACGAAAAGAAAGTTACCCATTTTTGTAAAACCTCATTGTAACAAATATTCCAGACCTTTTCTTCAAAGCCGTGAAGATTATCATAAAAAGTAAACATAATGTCTTGTTTAAATGCATTATAGTGACTTTTTACATTTCTAATTCCAATAATAGGCGTCAATTCTCTTTCTGATAAGGAAATATTCCTATTTAGGAATTGTTGTATTCTAAAATCAGAAATGATTTCAAATTGAGTTCCATTAGTTCTCCAAATCTTCTTCCCTACTGTATCCACTCCATAGACGTAATACGGGGTCTTGATGACACTTTCGGGCCACTGAGTACCATATGTATCTGACAGCATCTTTGGGTTCTCTGGAAGCACATTAGAAGTGTTTATATAAACATTTCCACCCGAACCTTCTCCAGCAACGGCTCTCTCATTAACTGGAATTAGAGCTACTCCATGCTCAAAGATACAAAGTATATTACCAAACAATTCAACCATCTTCATAATGCCACCATAGATTCTAGGATAATCTCTGTAGTGAGTTAATTGGAATACTCTAAATCCATTTTTGAATGCATCCCCTACGGATATATCAGAGTAGATGATTCTTGTATCAAATCTATTTTTAATATAAGGCACATCGGGTAAGGTAAATGCTTGTTTTTCCCCAGTAGTGGAGCTTAAACCTGTATTAAGTATAGCCGATTCTGGTATTTTAAAATTACCATCAACGTTTAAATCCTGAAGAGGATAAAATCCTCTCTTTATCCCAGTTAGACCTTCTTCTTCGGGCCAAGACGGGTCTAATGACCTAACAGATAAGTTATAATTAGAGCAAATTTTAAAAGTAATCCAGCTACCAATCATAATAGCATTTACATCCCCTCTATTAATCTTAGATAAATTTTCTTTATTTTCGATATCGTAGGAGGATTTCCAAGTACTTTCATCTACGACAGTATCATTTATGGGTGCATCAGGGTCTTGAAAATTTCTATTAAGTCTATGTGTGTATGTACAAATATAACAGTCTCCTCTAAAAAATGAGAATTGATAACCGTATTTATTTATACTAGGTACTGCTCTATTTTGGTATATCATATCTTCGATGCTTAATCTTTCGCTAACAGCATAATAAGGAGAGTCATCCTCATACCTGTCAGAGAAATAGGAAGACATCAAAGAACTAGAGTATCCAGGTATGTATATATTAATTATAGTTCCGATATTTATATTTCCAATCAAACCTAAATAAGGGGAGTAACTTCCTCTGATTAAGTTAGTTGCATCATTTTTTTTATTTTCATTTTCTGCATATCTGAATCTCCAAGCTTCTTCAGCCTCTCCGGCTCTGCCTCTAAAAGAGTCATCTCCAATAGTTATTACAGGAACATTATCTCCAATACTTACTATCCTAACTTCTTTGTAAGAATCTTCATTTCTATGTGTATAAGAAGATACATAATATTGTCTATCGTTATAAATATTACGTTCTAGACTAGTTATTGTTGGAATCATTTCTGAATTCCTTATTCTATAGTTAGTCCCTGTAAATAATTGATTGAAAAATTGTTGTCTATTAGAATATTCTGGACATATGGCAGCTCTAGAAGTTAAATTTACAGATTCGGAATCTTTTACTGTATATATTCGAGAACGATAATCCTGATTTAATATTCTATTATCATCTATAAATCTTTCTACGATATAGTTACCTCCGTAGTTTATTATAGGAAGTTCGGATTCTCTATCTCTTGGTAGCACATACGCTTGTGCTAATATTGTGGGAATTCTTTTCTGCCTAACTATAAAAAACCCGGACACTAATGTTTTTAAATATTCAAGTACCTCTTGAGAAATGAACACTCCCAAACCATACACATTTCTAGAACTAGAGGTTGCAGTATAGTTTAGCCTAATAACTCCCTTAGCATTTTCCAAGTTACGGGAATTATTAAGTCCATGAGTGGTTTCGTCCACTTCTATGTATCTTCGGTCTCCTACGTCATCAAATAATTTGTTATCCCATAGATATCCTACATTCTCTGAAATTAAATCATTCAATAGCGGTATTCCATCTTTTCCTCTAATATTATATACTGGAGAAAGAGACCCATCTTTCATAATATAGACTACGCCCAACCTATAAATTTCTTCATTCCAATATCCTACATGATAATATATGTTTTTTGTATTATAATATTCGAATGGAGTAGCTCCAGCAGTGTCATCATAATAGTTATAGTTTACATCTCCTATTAAATCAGAAGCATTAGTAGGCTCTAAATAAGGAAGCATTCTCAAACTAATGTCTGAAAGGTCTCTATACATCAAATCTGGTTTGTTAAGGTTTCCCATAAATAATCTATTTTGACATGCAGTTTGTGCCTTGGCTTTATCTACCATAAAAAATTGCATGTTAATATCAGATATAGGAATATCATGAGCTTCTTCATTTCCTGTAATTATTAGATTACATGTCTTATTCCTAACTGGATATCTTTTGAGTATTTTATGAGCAGTAATAGTCCTATTCCCGTCTATGTCTGATGTTGCTCTGGTATAATATACTTTTACGTAATCGTAACTATCATCAATGTTACTTACTATTAAGTTTATTGATTTATTGCTAATTTCGTCTCTAATGCCTCCATTTATAGAAAATGGGTCCATGTCATTTCCTATAAAACATGATATAATTCCTGACTCTCCAACAAAATCAGTCTCATTATCATCTGCATCAGCATATTTTACATAAATTACATAATTACCTACTTTTAAGTTTCCTGAGTGTAACACTCCTTCAAAACTAATTTTAGGTATGGAATTCACTCTTTTATATAAGGAGGTATCTAAATCGAACTGACCACTATCATATAAATTGGTGTCATTATTACCTATTCTATCTACTATTTCATAAGTATTATTTTGCAATACCGAAAATCTAGTATTTATCAATCTTGGAATATTAAGATTATCATTAAATATAAGGTTTACAGAGCCGTCATAAGATGCCTGAGCTTCTATCTCTAAAGGATGATTTAAATCAAATTTTAACAATGGAGTATCTAAATCTACTATACTCCCCGCTTCCATTTCGCCCTCATCTTCGGAAAGTCTATAATTTCTAAGAGGATTATATTCATATACTATTTTTCCTTCAGGCTTAATTTGGCTTAAATAATATGAAATAGATATTGGTTCGAAATTAAGAGGTTCTACTTCAAAAATTCCTTGTTCTAGTGTTTTCATTATGCTTGTGTATTACCCCATTTAACATTACTTCCGCTGGATGCAAACCTCTTTAACTCTATATCGACTACTGGAATTCCTTCAAATCTCCAGAATGTATCTCCGCTTCTATCTGTATAAAAAGACTTAGTAGTTCCCGGAGCAGCTTTAACTATTAAAGTTCCATCAGACAATTTAAGATTTTTTATCACACCAGATTTAGAGGATGTTTCAGCAGGCTTTAATGTTCCAGATTCTAAACAATATATTTTGTTTGAGATTAATTTATTTCCTAAATAATCTTCAAATATAGCTTGATTATTATTAATTGCAGCTAAATTAGTAGATGCTTCACCACTAGCTAAGTTATACATAGAAGTATATTCAGATGCCATGTCAGGTATCTCTACATCAGCTACAACGGAAGTTGTACCTTCAATAATTCTATCTGATGTAAACGTAACTTCATCTATGAGTTCTTCTGCCTCACTTGGGTCTTCCACTATACTTTTCACTGAAGATGCAATTAAAGTATGATAGTCCTGACCGTTTACTATAAACATTGGAGTATTTTCTTTAAAATTAGCCGTACATTTTACTACTGTACTAATTTTGCCATTTAACTTGCTATTATAAACGTAAGAATTTTTATCCATAGCATAGTATGTATCCGAATAAGATTCACCAGTCTGAATAAAAATATCTTTAAATACATTATATACTATTTCAGGCATTTCTGTACTAGGAAAATACGTTCCTCCGCTTTGTGACTGAGTATAAATGAATTGGTCAACCATTACATAAGTGTTACCATTCCACCACCATAGAATTTGATTAGTGTTAACTCTTAAATCACTTACTAAATTTAAAAGTCCGCAATCAGAATCCCCATCATATGCATGATTATTATTAGTTCTGGCCCCAGGATTACCCATTACAACACAAGTAGGAGCTGTTCCGGTACCAAAGGACTGTTTAATAAACCCAATAATTTCTTCCATATGTTTGGAAAGATAGCAATTAGCCTCACCATAATCTTTCCATTCTATCATTTTATATTCTTGGTCCGAAGAATTTTTAGAAGACCTGCTCATCATTCCAACTTTTGGATGATTTTTCGAGCCTTTATCTCTTGATACAAATGCCACTTCTTTTGTAGCATACAAGGTTCCTAAGCCTCCATAGCCAAAAACTTTAGAGAATGTACTAGAATTATTTTTATCCAAGAATGGAGTATATACATTATTATATGTTACTGTTATAGATGTTCCTGATAAATCAGCAAATATTCTGGATATAACTACAGCATGGCTCTGTAATGAAGAGTCTTTTACGTAAGAATACAGTTTATTGGAATTATATGTCCCTGTACTAATATCTGATGAAGAATTATCAACTGTTTGTCCAACTATAAATGTATCATTAATATAATTTGGAACATTTTCTACATTTTTAGGACCGATAGTTAACAAATCCGGCACTATTAATTGAGATGTCTCCACGGAGTAGGCAATCGAATAAGTACTAGATAAGGAAAATGGATAATATTGGCTATTGTCAATAGTTAAGCTACTACTAAGAGGAGTATTCATATTAACTTCTGTTTCCTTTCTCACATCAAGTTTTTCCTTTTCCGAAAAAGTAGACAAACTATATTTCGCATTAGGGTCGGTAATTGAACCTACGACTACTCTAGAAACAGTTCCTGCTTTAACTGACAATGTAAGTTGAACCTCATTGGACACTTGTAAATCCTTGAAATCTCTAACTGAACCAAAATAATAATTATTATAAATTGGAGTGGTAAACATCCATCGATATCCCAAAGTCATATACTCATCAGAATCAGATAGTTTATATCGTATTCTTACCAAATACAATGAGTTTTCTTTAATACTTCCTAAAGTAATATTATCGGTAAAAATTCCATTATAACTTCTTTTTTTAGGAGAAATATAAGTATATTCATTTTCTGCTGTAAAAGCATTAAAAAAATCGAATGAAACCTCGGCTATAGACGTTCCCTCTTTAGGATAAGCTTTTAATCCCCATGTAAAGGTTATTGATGTACTACCATAAAAATATCTCCATGCATTTATACTGACAACACCTGTTCCCAATAAGTCTAACTCCACTGTACTTTCTACTGAAAGTCCTACTATAGAACCATATGTCATACAAGGGGTGGCTTTATATTTTACAATTCCAGTTAGTTTATCATTTATAAAGTACGATGCCATTTGTTTTTTAGAATATAACATCGTGGCTAAATCCAAAACAGGTATAGAACCTTCTTCAGAGGGTTCGACCATAAATGGTAACTTATAAATAGTTTCATTAGAGTCTGGATTTTTAATTACATATTCTATACCAGCAATAGTTTGTTTAGGTTCAAAGTCTTCCTCTCTACCATAATAAGATACGTAAGTATTGTAAAAATCAGATTTAGATGGGTTTTCAGCATAGTATCCATCAGGACAATTGTATTTAATCGTATTATCAAATATAAGGAGAGTCCCCTTTCCAAAAGTTACACCTTCGGCTACCATTAAATCTCCTTCATTTCTATAGCCCCTAACAGAGACATCTATGGAATTAATAGTATTAAGCTGAGTTATTATATACAATTCTCCAGAAATTTTATTATTATATATATTTACAGCATTCTTTTCTCGATAATTATCTACCAAATCATCCGTTATAGAAGATGATGGAAAAGATTGCATAAAAAACCCATCGTTAAGTTTTACTTCTGGAGCTGTTTCTAAATCGAATTCAATTTCTGTATTATCTGGATTAAATCTTTTTAATTGAGATGTAATATCCTTTAAATTATTATTAGAATCAAATACAGCGACAGTTATAGATAATAATTTGTTTTTGGGACTGCTTATTTTTTTTCTCTTTCTACCTGTTTCTTCATTTACAGTTTCTACATTCAAACAGTTGCTAACAAACTTCCTTAACGTTTCTATAGTCTGGTCTGATTCTAAAATTATAGAAAACTTGTCTCCAGGTCTTATTATAGTATTAGTGTCGTCTCCAAAAAGTTTAAACTTATATATAAATTGTGAATTGCCAGATATTTCAAATTTATCTGGAGATATAATAGGGTCTAAAGCTTTATTAATTTCGTCACTACTAATATTTCTTTCTGGAGAAGGGAAGGAACCAATCTGACCTTTATTTGTTAAGGGATTATAGGATGCTACATAAATAATTCCTCCATACTCCTTTATACCTACAGGTACATATCCTGCAGGAAGATAGGCAGTTTCGACTCTTCCATTACCCATATCATTTTGAAGTACAAACTCATTGCCGTTGTATGTGATAAGAGTCGCATTTAAAGCATTTGTTAATACACTATTAGGAGTAGTGATTGGGTTGAGGTCCATGACTAAACCATCTGTGAATGTATTAACTGTTTCTTGTTTACTCATGATTTCAAATACTCATAATTTTCATTATTATTGATTAAAATATCTTTAAATTTCATGGGTTCTCTAATTTCCACTAATTCTGCTTCTCCAGATATAAAATTTTTCTTATATAATCTAAAACCTACGTCCGTTATAATAGGAACTTTAAATATATATTTTCTGCTGTATTCATTTATCCTACATTCATCAAGTATTTTATATAAAACTTGGTTTCCGTATTGAAATATTTTGCGTTTTCTACCTCTTTTGTTGTGTTGGGATAGAAAAAAATCGTATTGAGAATCTGATAGAGCAAAATAGTAATATCCAGTGTATGGAATTTTCTTTCTTTTGTATAAAACTCTGAGTTTGACAGTTAATTTTTTTATGTAATAATGAAAATGCTTTACGGAATCCTTTGTAAGTCTGCCGATATAGCACCATATATCTTTGTCAAGTATCAGAGTATCTCCCCCATAAACATTATGCAAATATAATGATTTCCATCCATAATTCAAAATCCTTTCTATATCCTTTTTAGGAACTTCTGGATAAAGTTCATAAAGGGCTTCATAGTAGTCTGATATTCTCTTTATTTGCATAATTAACAATATTGCATACCACTATTGGTATTTTTAGTAATTTTAGATTTCAATTTATTATCTACATAAATTACTTTTTCTTTAATGAAAACTTTATGCTTCATGTTAAGAACTAATTCGTTGCCAGAAAAGTTGGAAGAAAGAAAATCAACATTCTTCCACTTTCCTCTTTTTCTAGCTTTTTTAAAATTTTCACCATGAGTTCTTCTAACATGAATATCTGCTTCGCCTCTATTAGTCGGAAGTATAAAAGTTACATTATTGTCTATTATATCATTTAAAATAACTTTGACGCAGTCTCTAAAAATTTTTTTTACTAAAACGTCTCTATCCCTTTTTTTATTTATTCGTTTGCAATCTTCACATGTGAGTTGTAATTTTTTATAGGGAAAATTCATAAACATCTCATCCATATTGAATGAATGACCTACAGCATAATTCATATTCTATCGTATTGGTTTATAAGATTTGTTAAATATTTTTCTATTCCATGAAGTTTTTGCATCTAAGATTTCGTTCATATCATTTTGATTAATATATTCAGGAACTCTTGCTGCATCACAGTATTTCATCCAATCCTGTTGAAGTAACTGTGCCATTTGTACAATGTTGGGATTATTTGTCATTAATCCCTCTTTATATTTTTTTCTATATGCTACGAATGTAGCAATAGCAATACTTTCTTTATCATTTATCATGGGAAGTCCATCTTCGTCTAAAATAACTCCTTTGTAAAGTATTTGAACCTCCCCGTAATTTTTATCAAAATATAGAGTATCTCCAACTCTTTCATACTTCGCATACTTACCTGACATATATAGAGGATTCTCAAACAATTTCCTCCCCTCTATATAATTCTCGATAAATTGGGAATTATAATCTCCATTAGGAGTCTTATTTGTTACGTAATTCCAATCTTCTGCAGTATATGTTACTGCTTCTACAATGTCAGCATTGCAAGGTAATTCTACCGTGAAGTCCGGACATTGTATTCTTGTACAAAATCTAAATAATCTAACATTTTTGTTACCTATCATGTTCCAAGCAATCAATCCGTACTCTTCAAAGTCTTGAGGAAGCATTTCGAGCCCATACAATAAATTAGCTTGAAACATTGCTTGATGAAAATTATATTGTGCCATTATTTAGGAGTTTGGTCATTAGGAGTAATCGGTGCAGCAAATTGTCTATAGTATCTTAGTTTCTTCTCTGTAAGTCTCTTCTTGATTTCATTATTTATAAATGACATATTTTCTACATCAATCGGAGAACAACACCCATATTCCTCTAATTGTCTAGGGTCTTTAAATATAGCCACGACACTTACTTGCTTTATAAGTGGAGCGTTAAAGATAAAACAATCGTACATATTATTTTCATTTGGAGTAATATCAATATACACATATGGAAGAAATTTTCCTCTTTTCCTATATTGATGATACTGCCAAGCTTGAGAAGAAGTATAATATATAAATGGAACTTGTCTATCTGTGGAACCTATATAATCTACTGCAAGTTCTCCATAATCATTTAATAGCTGTGGAATTTCGAAATGTGCGATTGGAGTTTCACATCCACCCTTCCCGCACCTACATCTATCTAAATCTTTACAATCGACTTCAATGCAATTTATAGAAAGATATAAATCGTTTTTAGGAAGAATTCCCTTTAATGAATATTCTTTTATGATTTGCAATCTTTCGTCTACTATATCATCTTCTAGTTGTTCTAATGACATTGTTGGACCTGAGTGAATTCCTCTCAACCCAGAGACAACGTCATTATATATTGCAGATGCTAATTTTCCGTAATATCCCATAGTTGTATAACAAAAAAGGCGAAGGCTCATAACGCCCTCGCCTTCTCCTATAATTTAAATTTGTTCTTAAGCCTTTGGTTCAAACTTAGCATCAGCCTCAGTCTTTGTATATACTTCTGTTTTTGTATATACATTGTCTGCATCTGCTTTCTCGTCGAGAGCAGTAGTATCTGCTTTTTCCGCTAATTTAGCTTCAACAGATTTAGCTTTAGCCAAAGCTTCTTGAGCAATCTTTTGAGTTTCTTCAAAAGAAGTGCTGTTTCCAGTAGGTCCGCCTTCTCCACCAGTGAATCCGATAGCTGTCAATCCAGTTTCAAATTCAGTAGCGATAGTTTGATTTACATAGAATACATGAGTTGTTTGAGAAATTACTTGTTGTCCAACAGCAGCCCCACCCATGAGACCTCTATCTTTTTTGTAATAGATAATGTATTGATTGTACTTACCGTTAATAACAGGAACTTCGTCTTGAAGAGGAGCTTCCCATCTACGTACATCCAAAGTAGGTATTCTAAGGTCTTTGATAATATGTTGATATGTACCAAATCCTTCTTTACCTTGAACAAGAGTATTAGCTCCATCATATTCGGGGTCTGTAGCTTCTTTTGCGGAGAAAATAGTAACAAAACCACCTGCTCTGTCAGCGTAAACCACTGGACCAGCATTCTCATCATATTCTTGAACATCAAGTTCAGTAAATCTTTGATATTCGTCAACTGCTTCAATTTCTAGTTTGTTTCCTACAGCCTTAACATTGAAGTACTTATAGTTGTACATATTTAAGTACTTGTTGACAATACTAACAACTTTGGTTGCTAATTGAGATGCAGTTTCTCCGGTTTTCTTTTCAAACTGAATATTAAAAGGCTTTCCTTTGAATACCATATCATTAGAATATAATGAATTTTGGTTTCCAGAAAGTCTAATATACATGAAAATATTAAATACTCCGGAATCTGAAGTAATTTTTGTGAAATCTAATGTAGCTTTAGCTAATACAGGAGCAGAATATTCTCTTTTATAAACTGCAGCAACATAAGGTTTTTTAAAGTTTCCGACTCTTTTGATATTGAAACTTGCTACCTTATCGTCTTCTTCTTGTTGAACAGACCATCTAGGTAGTTTAGTAGTGTAATCTAAATTGTCGTTGATTAGTGTAGTTGTCGTAAACTGAAACATACGTTAATTGTTTTATTTTTTACCTACTGCCTGAGCTGGGTCAGCAATAGAAACTGATATTGGAATATGGGTACTTAATCGCGGGTCACTAGAGTTCTCCATGATTATGTGGGTCAGCTCATTAATTATCTCTAAACAAACGTAATCTGGAAATTCCATTACTTGTGAAGTATCCTCAGTTAGGTCTAATTGTTCTTTAGTAAGTATAACTTGCTGAGGAACTTTTAGATACTCTACGTACACATTCACTAACTCGAATTTAGAATTATCGCTTCCGTATCGAATTTCCATTCTAATTGGAGATACGTTTCCGTAACGTATTTCTCCTTGTCTTTTTACTAAAGATGTTGATTTATTTCCAATCTTTATACTTCTAGGTCGTTCACTAATAACCAATCCAGAATCACTAATTTCTTTAATGTCCGTACCTGAAATATTATTTTCGCTATAGGGATTTGTTGGATTATCTACATTAATATTTACATTATGAATATAATAATAAGGTCTTTTAAATGAAGGTTTAAAGTAATAATTATTTATAACTTCATTCAAATCTTCAGTCATTCTAGTTGCGACTTTATTGATAAATTTTCCCTCATTTAAACACCCTACATTTTTCTTTGATTTGAATTTACAAATACATCCTAATATATGGAAATAATCTGTCGGAAGCATCACTTCGTAAATTGGATTATCAGCAATATCTCCCGCATTAGTAAAATCGTACTTATTAGACAGTTTAGCCGGAAGAATTGCCGTTGTACTTAATACTCTCAAATCGTCAGAAGTTTGTTGAGTAGTATTATAAAGGTTATATCTTTTATTTACATATTGATATATAGCTCTCATTATAAAATGATTAAAATCATCTATAAGAAGAGCGGGGGCATGTTCCTTGTTTAGTTCTATAAGAACTCTCTCATAAACCTGTCTTAAAGTCATTTATTTTATTTATTTTTTCCTGGCTTATTATCCGGTTCTGTAGAGGGTTTAGGATTTTCGTCCTCATCCTCATAATAATCAGGGTATGTATCCTTTTTGATTAATTCAAGAGTTTTTCTGTTACGAGGGTCTTTCATCCACGAAATAACAGCGTCGTCTGTTGCACCCAAAATCACGCTATCACCATATAGATATAACTTATTCTTTACATATATAATGTGAGAATCTCTAGCGTCCATAAACAGGATTCTAAGATTAATATCATCTCCAGTGTATAAGTTAATGATTTTATCGGGGTCTTTTTCTGCAATAAGCAGTAGATAGTCTGTTACATCAGCGCTTGCTATATTTTTCATATGCTTGCCAAGTAATCTTGCCATCTTCATTCTTCCCTCATCTGAATCATCTAAAATAAACGTACCAGCATTGTGAATTTTTTTCTTTTTAGAGACTCTTTTTTGAGCTTCATAACCAGGTCTGTCAACATAAAGTTCTGCAACACCATATCTTGGTCTTTGAGATTTCCATCCAACAGTACCATCAATTAAATAATCACCGGTTTTTGGGTCTTTAGCATATCTCTCTGGGGCAATAAGAACACAATTCTTTATAGCTTCCCATTCGGCTGCATGAAGAGGATTTCTACCAATATCTAAAGTAGTTCCGTCTTCTATAATAAAGGTTTCAGTTTCTTTAATAAATACCTGTCCACTTTGTCTTTCCTTTTCAGACAAAACAATATCTCCCAAGCTATTTACAGGTTTTACACAATCTGGATATAGTCCTGTTTTAGGGTCTTTACATGGCTGAATATAATATTTCATTCCAACTTTACCATATACACTTCTAAGAATGATGATATCATCAGCAGGGGTTACAACATTACTCATATTAAATCATTTATTTGGTTACAATATAAAAAATATGTAAGGGAGTCTATTTTTCAACTCCCCTACCATATCTTAATTTTTTATTTAGCATCTTAGATTTCTCTTAAAATAAAGCTTCTATAAGGGTTGAATACTCCAACACCTGAATAACCCCAGTTGATTAACTTAGAAGCAGCAACTGGGCTTGAAACAACTCCAGAGCTTAAACCATCAAGTCCACCAACACCAGGATATTTGTTAGTGATAAAGTCTCCACCTTTTAATGTGAACATTTGAATAGGAGGTTGAGCAGAAGTTTTATCTGCAGTCAAATCAAGACATAAGCAATATGCTTTATCCATACCATATTCACGAGAGAATGTTCTATCTACCTTAAAGGTAATTTCGTTACCTGCAAATTCATAAGAATTGAATGTAGCTCCAACTTTAATATAATCATTAGCTGCCTGAGACCACAGATAAGTACCTGTAGTTTTGTATTTAGCTAAGAAATCTCCAAGAACGCTTTGGATTAAGAACCACATTCTTTCATTGCAGATAAACATATATTTATTTCCAGTAGGTTGTGCGGCTTTTTCGTTCATTGTAGCCATAACTGTCTGGAATACATCAATAGAAAGTTTAGCAAATGCATACTTAGACGCAAATCTTTCTACTTGAGGAATGATACCATCACCTATATAAATAGGACGTTGAGTATCTGGGTCAACAATAGTCGGCTTACCGTTAACGTCAACATTACACTTGTTGAATAACAGACCATTGTTTCTTACATATAAGAAGTTGTCAAGAAGAACTTTTTCTTTCTTGTCCATCTTATATAATGTTTCTTTTAGATTTCCAGTGTCCTTACCTTCTGCAATACTAATAAATACGTTTTCATGAGCTGCATATAGTGCAGAGTAACTATCGTCAACACGGTGAGTTGTGATAAAGTTTCTATGCTTTTCGATGTTGGATTGATACTTAACATATCCCTCTTCATGCATTTCAGGCATAGCGTTAGATTGGAAACGAGTAGTGTCACCAATTTGACATCCGCTTAGGTCAAGTACACTTGAATAATCGTTGTCAATTAATCTTACAACTACTTCCCAGTAATTATCTGCTTTACGAACTGGACGACTAACAACAATACATTGTTGCATTGTTTTATCAATCTTAAAGATGTCATATTTTTCGTAATATCTCTCTTTGAAAGCCATTACGATTTCTGAACCATTTTCACCTGTTTCAGTGGGAACATCTGCAAACTCAACTCTCTTGATGTAGTTGGTTTCAACTTCCCATTCAAAGTACATTGCATCAATACTTTGATATCTATTTCCGGACTTAACGTCCTGATAGAAAATATTTCTTAAAGACTCTGTTAAATAAGAGGCTGTAAGTTCTGGATAAAGTCTTGATACAACACCTAACTTAGTTGGTCTAGTTCCTAAAAACTTATAAAAATCTTCATAAGTTCTAGTTTCCGACTGTGTCGGTCTGTTTGATACAAAATTTGCTACTATCATACTTGTTTAAATTATTAAAAATCTATATCATCAATAGTTTTTCCTCCATTATTGGTTGGAGGGATATCATCGCCTTGTTTAGGGGCAGGTTTGGTAACAACTTTAGTTGTCCTTTTGGGTTGTACACCCTTTTTAGCATCCTCGTATCCAGCAGTATATGCTTCACGTTTTTGCTGTGCAATCTCTTTAGCGTAATAATCAGTGAGCGATTCAAAGGCTTCATCTCCCTTAATAGCAAACCATGCCATTCTAACTAGTGTTTCAGGGTCATCTAATGCCTTACCTAACCAGCTAACTCCTGCCGCATCTGATGTCAGTATGAAATCGGCAATTTCACTTAAGTCCTCTTGTCCTAGATTAAGCTCTACGCCTCCTATCTCTGTCAGGTTTTCTAAAGCCTGCATTACTCCATCTTGGAACTCTTCAAACTGCTCTTGTCTTTCCTGTTGATGTAACAACTCTTCTTGTTGACGTCTATCGTCTTCGGCTTCCTTATATTCTTGACGGATACCTTGCATCTTTTTTTCAAATAAAGCTGGATTAGCTTTTTCTTGTTCGAGAGCAGCATTGATTTCTTCGTCTGTAATATCTTTAACACGAGACTGTATGTCCAGTGCATATAATTCATCATCGGTAATATTATCAATCTCGTATTGTGGATTGCCTTCCAATGATTGCTTATAATTCTCTACTGCTAATTGTTCACGATATTGAATATAGTCCGACGGAGAAATTCCATTTGTTCTTAAATAATTAAGAAGACTTTGTTCCTCCTCGTCAAGTCCATAATCTACATCCGAGTCGTCAGAAGTTAAAATGTTAAGTTTCTCTTCATTGGAAAGAGATTCCCAATCAACTTCTTCAATTTCACCCTCTTCATTTTCAAATTTAAGTTTTGAAGGGTCTTCGATTCCTTTGCTTTTCAACAAAGAAATAATAATATCTTCTTCTGTTTCCGGACTTTGTTTAGGTTCTGGTTCTACTGGAGGAGTATCTGTTCCTCCTTTGTCTATAGTTCCATCCATCCATTCCTTCTCTTTGTTTAGAGAGTCAAAATCTGGTTGTGGAGATTCACCATCATTATTCGGATTTTGAATAATAGGGTCGTCTTCATTAAAGTCTAAATCCTCAATGTTCATTGCCATATATATCCTTTTAAAAGTTATTTGCAAATTTAACGATATTTTTCCAACTCTAAAACTAAATGTTTAAGAATCTAAAAAAATAGTTAAAGTTGTATATTTAAATTAAAATTTTTATCCTACTATATACCCGAAAGCTGCAAATGATAGCGAAATGGGTCCATTAGAATAGTTCCAGTTAGCTGTTCCCCAACTGTCATTATTAGCATTAGCCTGGTGATATTCTCTCACTCTAATTACTCCTGAAGTATTGGGGTCTGGAATTGCATTACACCAATGTGCTCCAGCACCTCTACCACCTCTGCTTGTTATAGAAAAATCTCCATTGAACTCTCCTGTATCTCCAATTACAGCTGAAACAGCAAGGACATTTATAGTACTTCCTGATGCGGGAACTAATGTAATTGTCATTAGTCCATCTTTAACTGTAACTTGAACATCGGTAATCCTTGCTTTCTTTCCTCCAATAAAATACCAATCAGTAGTAGAATTAGTAGCTCTTCGTATCGTACCAGCTACTAAAGTTACTGGATTACTTCGAGTACCGTCAACCGGTTGAATATAACTCTCAATTAGGGAAATTAACTGGTCTTTTCTAACGTATTCTTCTAATCGCTTGTCAGTTTTATCGTTAACCCACTCTGAAGTTACTACTGTTTTAGAATCATCGTCAACCGGAATGTTAAATCCTGAATCATACTTTGGAAATTCTCCATTTGGAGAAGCCTTAAATATTGGAGCATATATACTAGAATTTATTTGTTTAGCTCCAACAGTTACAAGGTTATCAGAATAAATTCCAATATTTCCTTCAGCCAAAGTTCCTATATTAAATCCTTCCTTTGTAAAGTTCAGGTCTTGAATACTTCCGATTCGAGTTTTTATATTGTTAATATTCTGTTCTTCATCCAAACTATTCACATTTAATAAATCTATATTGTTATTGACTATTCTAGTTATAGGATTTCCGCTTGCAACAAAAAATAGTCTCTTCCCTGATAAATAGTTAGGAATACTTAATTCAAAAACTTCAGATGCTTCTGTGGAACCTGATACTACTCGAATAGTGGTAATAAGTGCAGAATCTTCCATATCCTCTATGTTAAGAGCCAATTGTATATTTTCTGTAATATCGTTTTCTTCAGAATCTACATATGAAACAGTTACATAAGTACATAATAAATTCCCCACTTCATAACTATTAGGTTGTAGTGTGATTATTTTCCATTTACTATCGGAATCATCACCTTCAGGAGCTTCTATCTCTTCCAAATTTTTTATAACAGACTCTTTCTGTAACCATCTCACTGGATATGTATATCCAGATTCGTCAATTGGTTTATTTCTCCATATTACATTATCTACTTCTAAAGTAGATTCTCCTCCAGACATATACAACCTAAACCCATAAGAATCGCCCCCACCTATTGATTTAACCATATTCGATAGAACATCTTCTTTAAACATAGAGGATTTGTTCATCGTTAAAGACGAATTTGTAGCTTCAATAACTTTTGAATCTCCTGCTATTAAAGTAATTTCTTTTCCTTCTAAGACAGAAGAGTCTCCATCTTGATATAAATATGTATCCTGTACAGCAAAACTATTAATCTTATCATAACCTCTGACAACAATTGCTCCATCAGAAGTTTGTGTTTTCTTCTCTACTACTAATTGTTTAGGATACGGGTTTAATAAATCAAAAGAATATTCAACTAAAGTAGAATCAATGACAGTATATAATTTATGAGCACTTTCTATATAAACTAAACCTCTCGTAAGTCCCGCTGAAACCGCTTCTTCCTCAGATTCGTAAATTAAACCTATATTAGTAAGAGCATTATATTTTTGTTCGGGAGTTGCATCTTGTTTTCCCACAAAAGCAACATATGTCCCATCCACTTCTCCCTTTAAATTAATTATTTCTCCATCCACTACAACATAGATAGAGTTATCTTCATTAACTTTATAAATTCCATTACTAGTATTTATATCGGATTTAGTCTCAACAGATTTAATTACACTAGCGTCAACGTTTATTTTCCCATTTTTAACTATATCAATAAATTTGTTACCCCATTGGATTTTTACTTGACCTTTGGTTTTGATGATGAAGTCTGAACCAGTAGAACCTATTGATTCATAAGCTCTTCCAAATAACTTTTCCATGTTATTTTATTGTTAATTTAATATCTTCCTCATCTTTTAAGATATTCATTAATTTATTAAAAGCATTAGTAGAAGATATTACTTGACCTTTAACTTTATTTTCTCCTACCAGTATGCAACCTAATGTGTCTTTAGCTGTATTTCCTACATGGATTAAAACTCCTTCGTATCCAGGAACATCAACTAATCTCGGAAGTTTTCCTTTGTAAGGTTTAGCCCATACTCTGTTTTTAAATTTTTCACTTACTACGTTCATTATAACTTTGTAAGTTCCAGCTGGAATAGCAGTTTCTCCGTATATCTTTATTTTTTTAATTTCATCTTCCGACATATTACTACTTAATCCTCTATCAACATCTTCTAACGTATCGCAGATATAATTTCCATCAATGAAAAGTTTACCGATAGTATAAGCGCTTCCTCTATATGTTCTCTGTACTAAAATGTGTTTCATAATTATTTGATTTAAACAAAAATACCGCCGACAAAGGATTGCCGATGGTATTTATATTATGAGTTCTTACGTTTGATTTCGTCGAACATTCCAAATAATTCATCTACATCGGCTTCTCCAAATTTGACTTTTCCCAAAGTGAATCCACCGTTTTCTTTTAGTACAGCTTTCGCTGCATCACCTAGTATCTTAGTATTAATGTTTCCATTTTTGTCAACGAAAAGGTCAATCATATCATTATGTTTATCGACCCAATTTCTTATAACATATGTGACTGCCGTTTGAACTGGTAGCGAGGATAATCCGAAAAAGTTACTCGCGATTCCTTTTGCATATTTTTCAGCAGCTTGCATTAATATTTCTTTATCACTAACCATTATTGTATTTCTTTGCCTGTCATTAATTCATTGTATCTTTTCTTGATTTCTGGGTCATTTTCAAGGAGACTTAGCATAGTATCTATTTTTTCTTGCTTTGCTTTTAATTCCTCAGAAATCTTTTCTTTTGAGCGATTTATTGCAGTTAATAGATTATCAGCAGCTATTTTTCCATCAGGAGTAGCTACATATTCTCCAGCAAACTTATTACTTATAAATGCCATAAATCCGGCTTCGTAAGTTTGTTTCGCTAGTTGATAATCATGAGATTGTGCTAATACAGATTGTTCCTCGTTTGATAAAGAACTTACACTTCTATTAATTTCATCAAGTACAGACAGCTTCTGCATTTGCTGCTGTTGTTGCATTTTACTTAACGTTTCCAGTTGTTGATAGTAAGATTTCTGTAAATCACCCAAGCTAGTAGAGCCATAAGCATTGCCAAACATGTCATTCGAGTTTTAAATTATTATTCTACTAATCTTAAGCTGCAGGGGCTGCAGGTAACGTAATTGTAAATACAGAATAAGCACAATGTGCTATCTGAGCATTAACTGTAGGAGAGTCAGAAATTACCTGTTGTGTAACATAATCAACTCCTTTCGGAATTAAAACGTCAACATATTTAGTAACAACTGGTGTTATAGTCTCCGGAGTTGTTGTTGCGTTGGTTGTTGCAATGATTGTAGAATAAGGATGTGTAACGACTTTGGTAGCGCCTTTACAGTCTACATATTGTAAATTATGAATTAAATCTAGTTTAGTAACTTGAAGTCCATTTTCGACTTCTGCCCATCTTGTAGTTACGGTTAGTGTTGAAGTAGGAGCTATATCTGTTCTTGCACCGCATGGTAGAGATGTATTAAACTCAAGCATTTGTGCTCCTTGTGTATCAGTGGTAGTCCCAAAGGGAGTGATTTTTATACTCATTACACAGTGTATTTTTAGGTAAATAAAAATAAAGGGAGACTACTTTCATAATCTCCCTTTAATATCTCTATTAGTTACTGAGCAGCACAAGTAGGGCAAGCCCCGTTTACGGCTGTGTTAATTGCATTCCAATTGGATGCAGCTTGACCAGCGTACATTCCTGTACCGTACTGAGTAAAAGGACTACAATATAAAGGAGCTATGCTTGGAACTGGTGCACATAAATCGCTATAAGCATACTTCAACTGTCCATCAATTTTATGGTCTAATTGTCTTTGCAGATATGCATCAACAGCCATGATTGATTTTTCAGCAGCAATTATCTGCATATCTTTCAGCATTAACTTTATTAAGCTCGAACATTAAAGGAAGAGCAGCAGCAGTTGCAGCTTCTTTCTTCTCTAATTCAGAGATTCTTGAACCTAATCTAGCAAATAAATCGGCTTTTTCTTGAACATCTTGTTCTCTGCGTTTGTATAATTCATCGCAAAGTCTTTGATTTTGAGCGTTGTCACGAGTAATTAAATCGATGTACATTCCACTCTTTTCTTGTAAATCTTCAACTCTTCCTTTCCAAATTTGGTTAGTTAAAACTTGAGATTCATTTCCGATTCTTTCATTTGTAGCTAGTGTTTTGCCATTGATATAGGTATATAAATCTATATCATTTTGCATAGATTCCACTCTGTTAGCCCAAGCTAAATTATCAGCTTGTTGTCCTTGAGCCATTGCAATAGTTTTTGCTTGTTCAGCAGCTTGCATAGCGCAACAGTTGTTGTTTCCTCCAAAGAGTCCACCTAAAATACCATCGTTGTTTCCACATCCACAACCTCCGTTATTAGCAAATGCACCAAGTGCAGTACCGATAATACCGAGAGTTAGGGCTGCGTTCGTTCTCCCCTTTTTACCGAATTTATCTTCGGCTTCTTCCATTGTTAAAAAAATTAAGTAATCCGACGTTAGATTACCTGTCACCAATGAATTTCGACCTTATTATAATTTTAGACGTCTCGGTCTACATCCTATGATAACAATGCAAAAATACGGATAATTTTTGAGTCCTGCAACTAAATTATTAAAAAACTTTAAAAGTCCTTAATAAATATAATCGCACTCAAAATTTATCCGTACAGACTATTGATGAATGTAGATATACTGTAAAATTTTTATCTTATGCTAATAAAAAGCATATCCAAATAATTATTCCTCCAATTAATGAAGGCAACCCTCCTTCTAAAAGAGATTTTTTATAAGATAAATCATTATGAAAGTTTTCATAAGCACTACAACCTAGTACTGCAAATGACACAGGAATCAGACATGTGGTTCCCATACCCAATGTGATTCCAAATACTGCAGCTATTATCATGGAAATAATAGCATATTTATACCACGAAATTTTAATCATTTTAAGGTATTCCTATTACGTAAATATAATCATTATCTTCAGTAGGGCTAACAGAATCTATTGTAAATGACTCAAAAGAATTTTCTCCCTCTGATATAACTGCTCCCTTTTCTTTGAATAACATATTCTTGTGGTATAATAGATAATTTGAGGGAGAGATTACCTCTCCCAATAATTTATACTAAACTTACCTCTTCTGATGTATACCCTCCTGGAATTTCACTAGTGACAGTTATATCCGTAAGGTTTATATTAATACTTAAAGAGATATTTGCAGCTATAGAAGAACTTGCAGTATCGACATAAGCCTCTAAATATCCATTAGATTGTCCATTTTGCTTTATAACTCTTATTTTAGTTAAATAAATATTTGGAGTTACATCCATCACTTTAACTGTAACTTCCCCGTTACTTCTACATTTAAAAAAGAAAGTAGCTCCTGCTGTTCCTTCTTTTATAGTTACTAAAGCTGAATTATACCCAGAATCAGAAAGTTCTGCAAATCTAATCCACTGCCCAGCAGTTGCACTCGATAGAGTTTTAGCCTGATTTATAGTATCTAATTTTTGTTTATCAGCTGATGACATTACACCTGCTTGAGATGTAGTAGCAGCATTAATTGCAGAGCTATCTTCGCTATTTGAATTAGTAGATGTAAAATGTGTTTGGTACTTTATTACTACATTATTAGTAGAAGAAATTACAGTAGTAGGTCCAACAACTACTTTGTTAGACATTCTATTTATTGTATCCGATAAAGCCTTACCTTTACCTCCATCATATGCTGTACCAGTAACTTCTCCTAATACAGTTGGAGCACCTACAGTTGCATATTGCGTTCCAGTCCATCTAAATTGATAATTTCCTTCTACATCTATATAAATCTTACCTGATTCTGGAGTGATAGGAGTTGTTTTTTCTTGATTAGAGAATAGTTGAATATTACTTAAAACTCCTTCTGCGGATTTATCATAAGTAGCATAAACATCGATTACATCATCAACATAAGATGGAAGTTGAGCAGATGGAACTACTCCTTGTTCATCTAATGATGCAATTCCGTTTGCAGAACCTTTACTGTTTATTAAATCTTGCAATTGATTACTAATTGCAGAAGTATCTCCAATTAAAATCCAACTATCTTCCTGAGTATAATCTGCACCTGCAGATAATTGATATATCTTGCCGGGTCTATCTTTACAAGTGACGTTCATACCGTCATATATCCAAACTCCACCTTCCTCGTCTGTCCAAGTTTCAGGCTTTGTTAGGTCTGCGTAAGAACCAACTAATGACCTAGCTTCGAGAGGGGCATCTTTTTTTACTTCAAGATTACCGCTAAAATTAAATGTTCCTCTATCTCTCATAATTAAGCAAATGTGATTTTAAATGATGAAGCTCCATTAGTTCCATCATTGCGGGTATATACTTTATAAGATACGTTGCTTCCTTGAACATCAATATCTTCAGTTGTAATAGTAAATTTACTAATGTCATAAACTTCATAATTACCACTAAGAGTATTTAACAATGTAATTGAAGTTACATTAAACTTAGCTGGCAATTTAAACGAATGCTTATTAGAAGCGGTTTCTGCCACAAATTCAACATCTAAAGTCTTATTAGTAGTCAATGGTAACTTAGAGAATGCTGTAATGGTGTCTTTATTGGTATAATAGGGATAAACACCAGTTACTGTGCGACTAACACTATTTGTAGGTGCTACACTTGTTAAATCTGTAGAATCTTTAGCAGAAGATTTATGGTCCTCACTCGTTTTGCCTAAATTACTACAAGCATAATAAACTGGCATAGCAGCAAAAGTACAACTGTGGCGAATTCCAGTAACTTCAGCTTTAACGGTATTAACTCCTTCAATAACTTTAAAGGTTTTACTTGCAAGTTTAACAGCAGAAATATCTGCACTACCTGTTGCGTTTTCAACATCATTATTGATAGTACGACTTAATTGATACTTATCAGTAGTATTTTGTGTATTAGTGGCTGAAACTGATATTGAAGTACTATCGCTATCTTTAGTATTATCGTTAGAAGCAGAATATCCATAAGTAAACCCGCTATATGTACGAGCCGTAGTGGACTGTCCACCCGCATTAATAGTAGTCTCAGAAACTATGATATCTGTACCAACTTCAACAAGTCCAGATTTGTTAATAGTCATAGTCGGAGCAGGAACAGTAGATTTAATTGTACCCTCTTTGAAGACTAGATTAGTAGGCCATAATTCTTTAGTGAACAGAGAAGTTAATAAAGCTTGTAAATTAGTTCTCGAACTAATCGAAGTAATTCCTGCTGAATTTAATAATTCTGCAAGAGGACCTCCAGCCACCGGAATCTCATCTGTCGTTTCTACAGCTTCTGTTGTTAATTCTATTGGATAATACTTTCCATCATCTCCAAGGAACTTAGTTCCAGCACCTGTTGTTAGTATTTTATCAACTTTAGCTTTATCTTCTTTACTCATCAATCCGTCAGATTGAGTACTAGCTAAAGTAAGTTCAATCGTTTTATTAAACTCTTTATAAATCTTTTCCTCAGTATTCCATTCTGCACCTACGAATTTCAGTGTAAGAGGTTTTCCATTCTCTTGTATAATTTCACAATCTTTTATATATTTAGGAATACTTAATACGCTCGGTCCAGTGAAAAACTGTCCCTTTACCCAAATTAGAGCACTATCCTTAATTAAAACAATATAGTCTCCTTTCTCAGTTAATGTTCCATCAGTTAATCGAGCTTGGAATCCTTCGAGCGTGTCAAAATGTATTATTACTCTTTTTTCTTCTTGAGCCATAATTTAATATTTTTATTCAGCAACAATTACATATATACCAACTAAATCCTTGAGTGGATTATAAACAGCTTGTCCGCTGTCCCTAGAACATAGATAAGTTACCTCATCTTGGGAATAATATTTACCTAGTATGAGTTGCATATTTCCGTTATAAGGAATTGGGTCTTCTTTAGTCCCTTCATGTGCTTCATTAATTTCTTCATACAACGAAGCGGTTTCTTTCCCAGGCGCTTGGTTCTCAAGTACAGGATTAACAGTTTGTTTAACTTTATATAAAAGTCCTTTGTGTGTTACTTTATCTCCTGCTTTCAAAGAACTTCCAATACAACTTTTCCATGTGGGGTATAGAGATTTACAAGTTAGTGCTTGAGTATCAGTTAAAGATGTGGTTGTTATTAGAATTCGTAATAGATTAGTCATATCCGCCATAGTTGGAAGTAATTCCTCATCTGATTCTAATTCTTCAATCTGAAAATCTTTCTTTACATTAGTCTTAATAGTAGCTACTAGACTAGCATATTCATAATACTTAGAAGTAGCGGAAGAGTCCTGAATTACCCCTAATTGATACGAACTGTATTTATTAATGATTGCAAGCTCTTCTTCTAATGTAATATAAGCTCTTATAATTGCCTCTATGCACTTTTTGTAATCTGGTACCCCTCTTAAGTGTACTTGAATATAATCCCATCTTGTTTCTTCATGTAACTCCTCAGTTTCGATATCGTTTACTTGAACTTGTTTAGATTGAATATCATAATTGTAGTAATATGTTCCATTACCCAACTGTTGAATTTTCTCTGGTTGAGCATTTATGCTTACTCTTCTTGGTTCTAACATTAGGTCTTATTTTAAGATTTACCGGAAATGTACATCTAAGTAAGGAATAGAATAACCTTTTATCCTTACTCTTAAAATAATAAGATTTGTTTTTGTAGACAAAATCAACTCGGAAACACTTACTAAAATTGATTACTTCTACAATATGAATATATTTATTATAAAATCTAGAAATATTAGTTTCCTTCCCATTCCAGTTCGTACATCTTAATCCTGTTAGTTTTTGAACTTTTCTTAGTAAATTTTTAGAATCACAATATTTTAGCCAACCTAAGTAAGCTTGAATCCTTCTTTTTAATTCTGTTCTTGAGATTTTTTTCTTCTTATACTTAGCAATCAATCTAAAAAGTCTGATTTTTATAGATTTTCTTATCAAAGTATGAGTATGGAAAAATTTATAACCAACAAAATCAATTCCTCTACTAACTACTGGGAAAATTTGGTAATTTGGCTTTAATTTCAATTTTAAGACCTCCTTCAAGTACGTCTTGATTGATACTAGAACGTTGTGTAGATAATCCTTATTATCGCTTAGAATAACTATATCATCAGCATACCTAAAGTAAAATTTACATTTCAACTCTTCTTTGACCCAATGGTCAAAGTATGTTAAATATAGATTTGCGAAGAATTGAGATAGATAGTTTCCAATTGGAACCCCGTCTGCTGAATAAATAATTTCTTTTAGAAGGGTTAATAACTTCTTATCCTTTATCTTCTTTGTGAGTATATCATTATATAGGATGTTATGGTCAATAGAGGGATAAAATTTTCGTATATCCATTTTCAAACAATATTTCGTTTGTTCCGGATACATATTTAAGACCTTTTTTAAATCATATGCTACATTATGTATTCCTCTATCCTTTATACACAAATATGTTTGTTTGATAAAAATATTAGTCCAGATGGGCTCCATGATGTTCATAATAGCATGATGAGTTATTCTGTCTGGATAATATGGGAGCCTAAAGATTAATCTTTCCTTAGGCTCATATATTGTAAATGTACTATATTGAGAAGTTTCATATGTTAAATCTCTCAATTTCAAAGCTAATTCAATATTTTCTTTATCTCTATGCTTATCATGTTTATTTATTCCCCATCTATTTCTTTTATTTAGTCTAGCCTTACTGTCTGCTAGATAGATATTATCAAGTGAATATATTTGTTCGTGCAAATATCCTATTCGTTTCAAGGTCTTACATATTTTAGTTGGAAGCGTTCGAGAATAATCCTACTAACACCCGTTATATTAAATACTACGTTATTTTTTGCCAAGGGGCAAGGACGCTATCTCAGACAAAAACTATTCTTACTCGATTCAATATATAATAAAGCTGACATTGGCATTGGCATTGCTGACCCCATTGTTAGAATTGAAGTTACTGAGACTGGAATTAGTACCATTATTAGCGTTGCTGCTAACGAGGAGTGTTTGCTACTAATCTGTCTGACCAATACAAAAGTAAAGAAATAGCGCCCTGATTTATATTTTAATTTAATTTAGTCTAATTATAGTGCGAAAGCCGACATCGGCATCGGCATCGCCGACCCCATTGCCAGAATGGAAGTGACTGAGACCGGAATCAGCACCATCATCAGCGTCGCCGCCAACGAGGAGCGTCCTCAATGCTGTGCTTCCTGAATTACACCAGTGGTAATCACACATGTATGTTGTTGTAGAGCCGCCAACTTCAGATGGAATAATTTCTCCAGTCCTTCCTAAGTCAAAGGCTTTTATATAACCGTCCTTTGCAACTTCTATTCCAGCAATAGATTTACTACCTATTTCATCTGTAAATTCTTCGGGATTAGTTGTTGTATATACATTACTATCCTCATTTGCAGCTTCTCTTTTTAATACTATTCCATCTAAGTTAGTCCAGATGTCTCCAAATGGATTATCAAATCCTCTCCATCTTGGAACTTTAAATGTCTTAGAAGCTATTGTTGTAGACTCATCCTTTACAGTTTCAGGAATTACTAAATCCTTTACGCCAGTAAAGTTACCAAATTCATTACAGTATCCGCATGGTGTTAGTGGACAATAACCATTATAGTTATTCCAATTAGTACCATCCCACATAGTAACCCCATCTCCTAATCCGCCTTGATGATAACCTTCAGCTGTTAAATCAGCATTATATGCTGCTTGTGAATTAAATGTGGCGTACTCTATTACCCAGCACCAATAAAATATCCATTTATAGTATTCGTAACAGAGTAATTCAGAATCAGCATTTTTAGCATAAGTTCGCATAGTTGCTCTAGAAACACTAGTTCTAGGTTTACCTAGGTCTGTTCTAAATTTATCAGAATCAAGATAGTCGTCCATACTGGCTCTATTAGCTCCACCTCTAAATTCTGCGGAAGTATTTACTACCGATACGGCCTTGAGTGTATCAGAATTAGTAGTATCCACTGTACATCTATATGCATCAATTAATAATTCTGGAATTTCAACCCAGGTGTCGTCGATTTTTACTGTGGAAATTTTAACCCATCGTTTATTTTCTTTACTTCCAGATTTACCATAAAATTTTATAGAGTGTACTTTCACAGTACCATCTGTTCCATCTAATACGGAAGCTTCTCCATTTTCTTTATAAGCCCAATTGTTTGGATTTAACCAATATTTAATAACTGGACCCTGCGCAACACAACCTCTAAAAGAAGATTGAATAGGAAGTTGTTTATGTAATAGCGGATTTCCTATTCTTGTCAAAGTTGGGTCTGCTACTGTCACGTCCCATTCAACTCCGTAAGCATATACATCTTCGTTAACAGCCATAGAATCTATTTGACTTTGAAGATTTACTTGTTCTTCTTGGAGCTGTTCCCACATAGTATTAAGTAATTGAAACTGTTCTTCAATTTTACTGCTTGTATCAGCCCATGCTGCAGTTCCGTCTTCCGTATTAACTAATATTTGCCCAGAAGTTCCTCCGGAAGGGATATGTTTATTGCCGGCTGTAGTAGGATGCGTATAATTGTTAGCGTTTTCTTCTATTCCTTCTAATTTGGTTTTCTCCTCAGTGGTATAATCATTAGTAGATAAACCTTTTCCAGAAATCTTATCTACCTTATTACTTAGGGCTTCTGTTATAGTAGAATCATCATAGTTAGATAATCCGTCTAATTTAGATTTAAGTTCAGTAGTAAAATTTTCTTGAGATAAACCTTTTCCTTCTACTTTGTCTACTTTAGAATCTAGTGCAGTTTGTGTCGCAGTAGATATAGGTTTGTCATCGTCAGAAGTATTATCTACATTATCGAGTCCTATATCAGTTTTAGTTAAGGTAACAGCTCCTGTACGCCCAGCCACTGATGTAACTGTATTTACCTGTGCTCCTTCCTCTATAGTACCCAATTTAGTCTTTTCAGAAGTTGTATAATCTTCAGTAGAGAGTCCTTTGCCAGTTATTTTATCTACTTTCTCATTTAATTTTTGAGTAATATTTGTGTCGTCATAATTAGATAATCCAGCGAGTTTTTCTTTCTCCTCAGTGGTATAGTCTTCTGTAGAAAGTTGTTTGCCGGTTATTTTATCTACCTTATTATTTACAGTTTCGATTGTGGCATATTTAGAATCACTTTCTTGTTTAGTATAAGCATCAATTTGAGGAACAATTAAATCGTCCACTTCAGACTTTGTATACACATCTGTTTTAACAGCATATTTGTTGTCTGATTCAGCTTTGGTGTATGAATCGACTTGAGGAATAAGAGCGTCTACCTCTTCCTTAGTATAATAATCGGTAAGGTCAACATCTACGTGCTTATTTCCCAAAAATTCCCACTTACTTTGTTCTACTAGCCAAATGTATTCGTCGTAAATATCGTTGGTTCTAGAACTTTCATTTGGGACTAAATATATCCTGTCTGGGTCTCCAGTTTGGGGAAGTTCAGTTACAACTGTAATTGTTTTCCCTTGCTCAAATTCAATATTTCCAGTTCCTAAGATAGATTGACCATTAAAGGTTTTAATGTTTGTTCCACTTACTAAAGCGTTTTGTTTGGTTTCTAGTTCACTTTTAGTAGCATATTTCTGGTCAGATTCAGTTTTAGTATAGGCATCAATAGGATTAGATACTAAAACATCAACTTCTTGTTTACTATAAGTTTCTTCTTTTGTGTAAGTTGTTGCTTTTGTAGCATACTTAGCATCGGATTCTTCTTTTGTGTAAGCATTAGTATGAGGAGTAATCATAGAATCTACTTCCTCTTTTGTATAAGAAATAGATTTTACTTTCTCATCTATACCGGGAACCGTATCTGCATTAACTATAAAATTTCCAGTTTCTGCTCTAGAACCATCATACGTAAAAGCTATTTCTCCATTATATTTAACAACTAAAGCATTTGGATTGGGCAATGCTGTGGGAATGTCGTCTATATCAGCTTTCTTATCTAATAACGCATCTGTTTCTGATTTAGAATATGCATTTACGTGCGGAAGAGCATCGACTTGCTCTTTATTATAAACTTCGTCTTTGGTATAATAGTCCTGAGGGTCAATTCCTACTGAAGAGTACTTGATTCCTCCAAAATAAATAGATTTTACATCCTTTACTAAATAAATAGTTCCTGGGTCAATGGTAGTAAGTTGATACTCATCAAAAGTATCAAAACTTTTAAGTGCAACAGGAGTTTCTGTGCCCTCCCAATTAAACTTACATTCTATTCCGTTGTTTCCTTTTACAATAATAGTTCTGGATTTAGTATTTGGATTTATAACTAAATCAGCCCATAACCCACTTGTAGAAGTTTTTAAATCTACAGATTTATTAATAATGGGATTGTTTATTTTAACAGAAGAAGAAATTTTCCCGTCCTCAGTCTGATTTATAATCGTATCCGATTCTTGACCTCTAATAAATAAATCATCGACACTAGCCCAATATTCCATACCAGTGTTAGTTTTTAACACTAACCAATGTTCTCCAACATAATTAGCAAGTCCATTATCAACATCGGTTTGCGTAGCTACGTGTCGTAGAAAACTAGATATTTTAGTATCAGAATCTATTTGAATAGAGGAAACTTCTTGACCGCTAGGGTTCTTTCCGATAATCTTTATTTTATATCCATCAATTTCTTCTGAATCAAGTTCTGTAATACCTTCTCCAATAGAAGTAATATAATTTCTAATAGCAGAAGAAGTAGGGATACTATCATTTTCTGTGTCTACTTCATTAGACACTTTATATGAGCCATACGTAGTCCATAAATAGTCTAGTTGGCTCATATTACGTGGTCTTTGTATTTCTTTATTCTTCATAGTTAGCCCAAATTAATGATGCAATAGTATCTTGACTTGGAACAACACTTCTAACCCAGTTAGTAGTTGCAAGTCTTTGAGAACTATCGTTAGCGTCAGGAGACATAGCAGATTGAGGAACTCCAGTAAATACAGGAGAATCAATGGGAGCTTTTAACTTCATATCTGCCTGTAGTTGACTAATATTTTCCTTATTAGTTGTTACCAGCCCTTCAATTCTGTTCTCTTCTACTTTTGCTCTGGAAGCTTCTGTGACAATATCATTAGCGTTTTTTGCTTCAGCAGACAAAGCCCTAGATGTCTCTGTAGCCAAATCACTTGCAACTTTTTCGACGGAAGTCTTAACTGTTTGTGTATCAGTACTCAATTCGTTGATTACAGTAGCAAGGGTTTTTCCATCGTGTGTAATATTTTCAGAAGTACCTCCTGCATATAAAGCATTACCTTTCTTTTGTAGTAAATTATTCTCTCCAACAAACAGTCTAACATCCGCAGATAGCTTGTCCGGTCCAGTTCCCAATTGTTCCACTTTAGTAAGCTCAACTACTTTATTGGGGTCTGAATTGTCTATAACCCATTCTCTAATTAAACTCCCTACTGGAATATTAACTACTTGTTTGGTTCCATCCAGTAATTTAAAGGTAATTACAATGGCTTCTTGGTCAGGGTCATATTTAGCATCTTCTACAACTGTAGATAATCCTATAACATGTTGTCCTACAATTGCATCATTGACTTTAATGGTTAAGATTCCGTTTTCGTAAGTAGAAGCAATCTTACAAAAGATTCCATCATTTTTGGTAATAACACTATTTCCATCAACTGTAGATATTTTTACAATACCTGAAATTTCAGTTTTATCAACAGTTTTGTTAATGGTTAAATCTACAGTATTAGTGTCTACAGCTTGAATATTTACATTATTAATTGCTTCATTAATTAATCCATCCAATATTTTTAAAGCATTCATAACTGAAGTAGCTTCTTTTAAATACGTGGTGGATTGGTCAGGATTATAAGCTCCGTCTCCACTTAATCCAACTCCTATCTGAGTTTGGTCTAATTCAGACTGAATATTAATATCCTTATTCTCTAATGTGCTTTGCAGAGCCCTTACAAAATCTTCAATACCTCTAAGAGTTCTAAAATTAGAAGTAGGAAGTGGGTCTCCCATAATACTGGATACCACTTTGGCAAGAGCATCTTTTAACGTATCTGAATCAGTAAATCCGGTTAAAAAATCTTGTAGTTCCGGAAATGTATTAATTTGAATATTGGCAGTATCCTTAGTACTCAAAAATCTATGTAGTTCATTAGATACTGCAGTTAACGAAGGATAATTTAAAGTAGCTAAATAACCTTTAATATCTTCTACTGAAGTTCCGACGACAGCTTGAAGTTCTTCTTTAATTGTAGAAACCTTTTCAGTAAGTTTATCTAACTCAGTTCTTAGGTTTTCTATAGCCCTAGCAAGTTTCTTTAAGCTATTCAATCCTTCGGGAATTGCGGTATGGTTAGTATCGCCCCAGATTGCATCGTCTGCAGTTTGTCTATCTTGTATTTCCTGATTTAGTTTTTCTTCCAGTTCCTTCAGTTTACTGTTTAAATCATTGACATCTGTGAATGTAATAAGTTGTTTAAACTCTAATTCATCATTTGTCTGTTTTCTTACCACCCACCACAGAGATTGTTCATCTGAAGTAGAGCTTGCTACTATTTTAAACAATCCTTTATGAAGGGTTGCATTATTTTCTGGAAGACTATAAAACTCTTTTAAAGCAGCTTCACTCTCAAAAATATAATTGTTTTCAAGCGGGAAATTTCCAGTTCTGCTAAAGCTGCCTATTAATTCACTATATTGTCCCATTCTTTAAGGTTGTGTGATTGATTGAAATTTATAAGTTACTTCAGAGTTAAGAAAAGCTAGTACTTGTTTGTAAACATATAATTTATAAATTACATCATTAATAGCTCCCGGAACTTGGAATGGTATATCACTAATTACATCAAATGCTTCAATTCCGAAATTTTGTGCAGGAGTTATTACCTCTACTAAATCCGGATAATTTTTGGGCATTGCAACAAACAAATGTTTAGGTTCTGATGGAGTAGAGAAATTATATTTATGTGTAATTTCTGATACTGAATCTCCAGAAGCAACAAACTTATTATTTGTAGAGTCCGAATCAGCAAGTTCTTGTAAATATTCAAACGATACAGTAGACGCTGTCTTCCATTGAGGAAGTAAACCTACAAATATTGGTAAAGCAACTTTAGTTGTGCATGTAGCAATATGTTCTACTCCACTAATCAATGTTACTACAAATTTAAATTCTGTGTCTTCTGTGATTGGGTTAGATTCAACTGAATGGGTTCCATTTTCAAAATCTTCTTCAGTAAATGTTCCAATCAATATTCCATTTTGAAATAATTCTGCATGTTGCAGAGCAATTACACCATGTACTTGCATATCCACAATAACTGATTTCCCTACTATAGCAGTGGGAGGAGCACTAACTGCAACTGCTTGTCCGTAAAAAATAGCATCCATAGCTTCTTGAAATGTAACCTCATCAGCCACTTCTGAATTATCCTCTACAAAACCTACGGTTGTTTGAACTGGGCCACTAGTTTTCCATATAGGCTGATTATTTTTAATTTCTTTTTGAAGTTCTTCTTTGAGATTGCCTATTTGTTTATTTAATTGACCTAGTATAACTAAATGGCTGTCTTCAGTACCTTCAACTCCTGATTGTGGAGCTGTGAACGGAATTGTTCCATCGCGCTGTACATAGTGTTTTCCATAGATTTCCCTTAAAGTTCCATGTGGGTCATATGCGTTTATGTGTTCCTCAATAGCTCCTTTTGCAGCTTCTACAACTAAACTATTGATAATACTATCAATTTGAGCTCTAGAATAAGTTTCAGCTTTTGAATAGGTATCGCTTTTTTTGTAATATAAAGCAAGTCTTTGATTGAGAATAGTCATGAATCCATGAGGGTCGATATCAACCAAATGATTACTCATTACAGAGTCTACATATCTTTTAGTAGCTAAATGACTTTCTGCGATAGGGTCAACTCCTAATTGAGCTTTTACAAATGGAGTAGTTCCGTCTTTTTTAATATAAGGGCTGAATAAGGCATCAACTTCATTCTTTTTATAAACCTCTTGTTTTAAGTATACTTGAGAAAGTTTTACATAAACAGCAAGAGCTTCGTTCACCTTATCCATTATATGATGTGGGTCATCTGCGCGTAAGTGACTATCCAATAAATTGGTCACAAATCTTTTTGTAGTTAAGTGGAATTCAGTAATAGGGTCAACTCCTGATTGCGGAGCCTTAAACGGAGTACTTCCGTCGTCTTTTACCATTCCTGTTATTTTTGAATCCACCTGAGGTAAAATACCATGAGGGTCGTCTGAATTTAAATGCGTTGTAAAGGCATCTTTAATTAATTGCTTAGCAATGGTGTCAGACTCTAATTTAGTATAAACAGAAGTTTTAGGGTAGACCCCAAGATTTTCTATTACTAACTGTTTTTCACTTTCCTCGCTGTATTCTCCTAGAAAATTATCTTTCTCTAGATACTGTGTAGTATCTTTAACTGGCTCTGCTTGAAGACAAGCTTGTCCTCCAGAATTTCCAGGGGTTAAAATAGCTTTACCTGCCATCTATTATTAATATAAAATTGTGAAATAAACATAGACTTTGTATCATCTATCTCGTTGTTCTCAAGCAAATCAATTAAACTTATTTGTTCAAGGATTAATTGATAATCTAATTTATATCCTTTTTCTAAAGAATGAAGTAAATCTTGGTATTCACAAATAACCTTTTCCTTGAGATTACTTACTGCATCCGCATCCGTGATTAGGAATCTGTTTAAACTCTGACTTGCATAATCCATTGCAACCTCCTATTTGTTCTATTACTCTCTCGACTTCGGCTAGCTGATTAAATTCAGTCATATACTCGATAACATTAATTGCCATCCAAACTAAATCTCTTCTATAAGTCAATTCTCCGATTTGAGCACTTTTACCCCAGCATTTACTAAATCCTCTATTATTAAATATTTGCTGGCACAAAGATATATAACATTTCTTAAGAAAACAAATGGACACATAATTTTCACTTATTCTAGAAATAGTTGTGCCTTCCTCATTTCTCTCTATAATTTCTGATAACTCTACCGCGGATACTTCCTCGTTTATATATTTATATACATTTTTTCCATCGGAAAAATAAACGGCATCATAAATGGGAAGAGCCGACCCGGCCTCTTTCTCTTGTTCTTTTACAAACCACTCTTGTGAAGGTAAAACGATATGAACTACATCGAACCATCCATCGAATCCGACAGGAAGAACAATCGGTTTAACTACATCAGAATGTTCAGTATAAGTAGGAACTTGAACTTCCGGACCAGTAGTTTTATTGTATTGTAATACATCTATAGAAACAGTATCAGAATATTTAAACCTATTTTTTACAGTTACAGCAGAAGATTCCGGTAAATAACCGTTATCTCCTACTTCTGTAATATCTTTGACAATCACTTTACAAGAATCGTCAGCACAAACTTGTATTTTTAATTCCATTTTAAACTTGTTTTATTTTGTCGTTATATGGATTATTATCATATAATTGAAGTACTTCAACTTCTGTTCTCTTGGTATCATTTTCTGCCTGGGCGGTTTTATATCTTGCATCACTTTTAGCAGTAAACCATCCAAGCTCTCTTTCATTGTCAACTTTTTGTTGTTCGAGTTGTAATTTAGCTTCATTGAGACTTTCAAGCTTAGTCTGGGCTTGTTGAAGTTGCTGTTGAAGTTGTTGTACTTGTTGTTGTAGTTGTTCGTTTTGTTGAGCCAACTGTTGAGCTTGATTGTTTTCTTCTTTTTGAACACTAAGCGCTTTTTGAGCTTTATATTTAAGTTCAGTTAAACTTTTAGCTGTTAATGCTTCGAATATAATGCTTGGGTCCAAATTTCCGGCCTTTATAAATTCAGGAATAACAGCTCGTATGGCTTCCATATCTTGAATAACATCAGTACTTGTGATGATATGAATATCGAAATCGCTAAGCGTGAAGTGTTCTGGAAGGGCGGTGAAAACTTTTTGAAATTTATCTCCTAATATAAGAGTCCCAGTTAATCCATTTTTGTATACTATTTTCGCAATATTTAAACAATCTAATAACATTTCATTAGTTACTAAATCCATTTGTTGGTAATATTTTTTAGTAATTATAAATGAATTATTAAGACTTGTTTGTACATTAGTAACTGCATCCTTTTGTTGTATTCCGTTAAGCCTTTCTCTGAACACTCCTGTTATTGAACTAGTAGTTTGTTCTGTAGCTTCAATAGCTAATTGAATACCTTGTATTGTTTGAGCTTTTACTGTATCATCAAATCCAGAGAACGTCGTGTTATTATTGAACTGACGTCCTTCTTGAGATGTGTCAATTAAAGCAACTCCAGATTTTTTATATGCTATCCATTTTTGAATACGCTCCGGAAGTTTAACTCCTAATGCTGTCGGAAGTACAGATAAATCTAGCCAGTCTCCGGTTGTTCCGCTGTTGGCTATCAAATTATCTCGGAAAAAATGTAATAAATCGTATTTGTCTTGAAGGTTAGCGCAAGCTAATACAAGAGAGAAAGGTTCGTTATTTCTATCGTTAAAATAAACTCCGTTAACACTTAATCCACAGTAAGCTGGATTATCTTTACTTCTTATAATATTTTCAGATTCTCCTTTCAGAATATAAATTTCTTGTCCAATCCTTACAGTTTCATACCTCTGCATTACGAAATCTTTATCTGTTTCCGTCCATTCAACTTCATAAACAGGAATTAATTTGTAATTATAGGATTGGATATTTTCATCAGGGAAACCTGGAACTATTTCTCTTCCAGCATCTAACCCATCCGTTAAAGGTTCTCCAGTTTTTTGGTCAGTAAAGGACCTTACATAATAATGAGAAGTATCGAAACTCTCATGCCACATATCCTTTATTTTGGCAATATCATCTTTCGATAATTCTCTTCCATAGCAGTTAAGAATTTGAGCTTTAGTCAGCCATTTACGTACTACCACTCTGTAAGAATCCTTTATATATATAGATTCTGGGTTTCTATCTATAAATGTATTTAGTGGGTTTAAAACTTCAATGGCGACATTAGTTTTTTCTGGAGAAGGTTTTACTCTATAAAATGTATATCCAGTAATAAGCAAATCAAGAAGCAAAGTTCTGAGTTTTGTTATCATATCAGTATTCCTTGATTGCATAATATATTCTACAACATTCTGCGCAGCTATTTCGTATTGAGATGTAAAAGATTGGTCTAAATCGCTGATAAGCTTTTGAAGCTGTTTTTCTATATAAGTATCAGTTATATTTTGCCCATCAACAAATTTTAACATTGCGTTTTGTAAATGAGCCTGAAGAAAATAATAGACTTCGGAAGAAATAGAAATTTCTTTTTCTCTAGAAATATTGCTTATTGTTTCAGAATCCTTGCAGGATACTTTTGGAATAATAGGAGTTCCTAAAAATTCTCCAACTAATGCATCCACATGCTTTCTAATCAAAGGAATAAATTCCACCGATGTAGCTTGACCCAATCCAAAATTTTCTTCTAAATATCTATATTGCTCTGCGTCCCTTTTACAATTGTAATAGTTGTATGCTTTTTGTAATCTATATTTCGGATATACTAGTTCTGAGATAGCTCTATCAGTTTTTTCTATTAATTCGCTATCTTTTTTAGTATTTTTCATATATTGGTTCAATTCTATTAACGTCTTCTTCTTTACAATCTTCTGGATACGTTTTGTATCCAAGTGAATATTCTACTCTCCAAAGACTTTTTGTTCTGAGTTCTTCTCGCATAAATTTAAGAAAATCTATGGCATCTAATTGAGCAGATATTACTAAGGGTTTGTCTATATTATTTAAAGCAAACTTAGCAGAATATCCTCCTTCAGGTAATTCTGTTATAATTAATTTGCTAACATATTCTTTACAGTAAATATCCCGAATGATATTGCGGATTGCTGCTTCTAATTCCTCCGTAGTCATGGTATTCGTATAAATTATATTTTGGAATATTAGATTTAGATTTAGGAATTATTCCCCATTTTTTTATTCCTCGCTCGTCATAGTAATATCCAAAATCTTCAAATTCTGAACTAATATCTTCTACCTGTTTTGCAACTACACCACCTAATTCTTCGTCAGCTAATTCAGCCATGCCCATAGCTGCGACGATATCAAACTTTCTCTTATTTTCGTCTGTATATCTATTCAATTCATCCAACATTTCTGGGAACCAAATAGTATGGCAATAGTCATTTACAAATGCAGCAATTAAGTCCGTTTGATGGTTAATTACAGCAACAGTGGCTGGAGCACCGTAGGCTTTACTAAGCCCAGAATTAATATCCGGCATTGTAGCTCTAGGTCTTCTCATAAAGAGATTTAGATATTTATTTTCTCTTGCCCATGTAAGAATAGATACCTTAGATGCTTCAAGTACACATTTACAATTATAATATTCCATTAGTCTAACTGCCATTTTGTATGCTTCTCGGACATCATTAGGTCTATCTTTATAATAGGCAACATACTCTGGGTCTCCTTGCCCTATAACTCTTTTCTTAATTACAATACAAAAATCAGAAGGGTCTTTAGTAGCTTCGGATGTATCTTTTTGTCCAATATCAATACTATCTATTCCGGCTACATACATATTATTCATTTTCGGTCTACAGATGGGACGTCCTGCATCATCATATTCGACTGTGGTCCAAACTGGATGTTCTCTAATATGAACCTTTCCTCCTGAATTTTTTATCCATTTAAATCCAGTTATATTTTCTCTTTTATGAGTTCCATTAAAAGAATACTCTAACATCCCATGCTCGATAGGTTTACCCATCTTGTCTGCTCTAATAGTTGCAAGTTGTTCAGCAATTAAAACTTTGTTGAACTTATTGATTCCTTCTAGAGCTAATGCTTCGTCTGCATTAAAACAATATTCAGCACAATAAATTACTAAAGCCTCTGGGTCATTTACCTTCTTGTCACGCTCTGCTTCATAATAAGCTTTAGCCTTTTCTGGATTTGTCCATCCTCTTTTATCAGTAAGTTCAGGATGATTAGGGTCGTTAACGATTGAATAAGCTGGAATAAAATATGCAGAGATTATCTCTGCTCCGTCCATAGTATAATTATGCCGGTAAGGTAATGCATCATAAACCCAAGGTTTTTCGTAAGCATCAGCAAGTCCCTCTAGCGCAGGACCATTGTCTCCACCAGTACCCCAAGCCATTTTAATTCCGAATCTAGCTCCCTGAATTCCTACTAAAGCATCTCCCTGCATAAAAGCTTTTTTCCATTTGGGCCAGGAGCCACTTTCTTCATATATAAGTAAGTCAGTACGGTCTCCACGAATTTTATTAGGCTTATCAGCCACAATTCCTGTAATTTCAGACATCCATCCTTCTTCGATTTTTTGACCGTTGACTACTTTATAATGAGATGCTCTTTTAGCCATCACAGTATCTTGGATTTGTCTCAACTTAAAGAATCCTCCATCTGTGCTGTCATTTATCCAGTCAAGTTGTTTCCAACACTTATCTAATGTTTTAGATACATAATTATCAAGTTGAGCTGCAATCACTACAATAGCGTTACGCCTACAATTGTATGTATTTACTGCAATTGCTGCACCTATTTCACTAAACACTGTGTTATCCAATAGGCTTTTTATCCTATTGCTCTTATAGTTTCCTATAAGGTCAGCGTACATTTTCATTCTATATTAGAATGTTCCGCACTCTTGGGAGAATTATTACTCTCGTTAACGTTCATCTCCTACGCGTTACGGTGGTCAGCGATGAGCTGACTTACCTCGGTATTAACATAGTAATCAAATTTCTTAAATTTCCTACTTAAGTAAAAATATGAATCATCATAAAGAAAATGGAATAGTTTTTCTATTTCTTTTTTAGAAGTAGTTTTCACTCTATACATATTATCTCTTTTTAGATAATTCATATTTATCTTAATATTATGAATATTAAAAACCTTCATAAATTCTGTCAATAATGACTCAGTTTTTCCACAAATATCAAATGAGTATCTGACTCTATCAGATTTTCCTTTTTCTATAGCTAGCCATCCAGTAATGCACCCATCACCATCAAAGTAACCTCTAATAAAATGTTTTATTAAATGTTCCGGAATATTTGGAATATGTAAATCGAAATGACTTTTATTATATCCGATTCCTAAATTGACTAAAGAATTACATAGTTCAGCACTAGTAATATCCACTCCGAAAGATTCATGAGCAGTAACTTCTATCCCTTTCCTCCCAGTCGTTTTATGTTCTTCTACTGTAAAAGTTCTAGCGTCTGGACTAATAATGTCCTTATATAAATATACTATTTCAGAATCCTGTTTTTGAAGGTGTATTCTAAGAGTTTTTCTTTTTTCATTTATACTACCATCCGCAGCATAAAATCCTAAAAGGTACGCTTGTAATTCTGTTTCTATTTTACTGAAAAACGTATGTCTAATTCTACGATTTGATATATGATTTGTGTATAAGGGATAATTATCCTCAATGAATTTAATTTGTTCTTGTCTATTCGTAATTTAAAAAATTTAAGTGATTTATCACGTTAGTCTTCACCGATTTTACGGAATTTATAGTCGGCTTTAGTTTATTGTGTCAACCGACTCCACGAGCTTTTAACCCGATAGCATTTTTACGTAACCGTTTACATAATTCAATATAATGAAAATATTCATATTGTTTTACATAAAATGATGGAAAGGCATAAACTCTACCGGCTCCAGCTTTATCCGCAGAAGTTAAGTCCATTAATTGATAATAATTTAAAAAGAAATAATTATCACCAGTGATTGTATAACCATTAACAGTCATTCCATCTCTACAACGTATATATTCTTGAGTCCAAAAATCAGCATATGGTTTTGTTCCTGGCCTAAATCCTCCATAATGTCCAGTTCTCAAGAATCCATCTCTGGCTTCTGTAAACCACTCCCATTTAAAATCCAATCCACGAGTTTTATCGATAGGTTTATATCCTGTAAGTTCATAGGAGAGAGTAGAATCAAAAAACTCAATTCTCTCTCCTATTCTTACATCCCATTCCGAATGATATTTAGTTTCTATTAAATTATCAAGTTCTTGTTTAAATTCAAGGTCTTCTTTTTGCTGAACTTCTTTTACTATTTGTTGGATTCGAGCTGGAATAGTAACTGCAGGAGTTTCAGATTTTTTCTTTCTACCTCTAGCCATACTTAAAATCCTTTAGGTATAAACCCTTCAACTGCACCGGCCCTTAGAATAGATTGTTCAGATACTTCTTTCTTTACTTGTCCTTCTAAGAGTTTTAATTCATCATTTACTTTAGATAAACTAGAAATTTCAGCCATAATGTCTTTAACCTTGAAGATTGGCTTTCCAGTTTGTAAATCTCTTTCTTCTGGGTCTATATTATTAAAATAATCAATGAATTTATCGACTGTGTTTTGTGCAGCCTTTAACATTTTTATAGAACGAGTTTCTTCTTGTAAGGCTCTATACTTTCTACAAGCTGCTCTAAATAATGGGTCATTAAATTCTTCTTCTGTAAGTCCAGCATCCTTTAATGCTTCTTGATGCCTTTCTTGTTCTGAATAATCTGAGTAGGGGGATAACCAGTCAAGAGCAAGCCAGATATATTTAAATTCTCTAAATGCTCTTTCTCCATGTTCTCCCTTCTTATCCTTAGGCGTAATATTTCTCTTATTATCCATCAATGCCCCAAATTCTCTTATTAAAAGAATTTCAGGCACATTAAGCTCTACTCTATTATTAACACTATCATATAGAAATATTTTCTGCATAATGGATTAAATTAACGATAAGCAGTTCCTATTTCATAAGAAACTGGTGAACTTTGATTAAATGTTATTCCGTTTTGTTGTACTTGTCTTGATTGCCAACTAATAGGTGATTGATTCGGAACTCGGTATCCTATTTTTGGAGTTGGGGCTGCTTGATTATTTGCAGAAAATACTGGTTTTCCAAGAGGGGAATTAGACATTACTTGATTATCTATCTCTTGTTTCATATTACTAAAGGCTTGTGCATGTTTTCCTCCTTTGTTAGCAATTTTTTGAAAAATAGTAGATGCTCCAACTAAACCTTTCTTCGCGATTTGTTTATTCATAAGACTTCTTTGAAAATCGCTAATAACTCCACCTCCTTGTTTTTTCGCAGGTTTCTTTATAGGCTTCTTTTTAGAAGGATTGTCTTTGTTGAATTTTTTAGCTATTTCACTGTTCGGATATGCTTTTGCGTATGCAGCAGAATCTGCTTTTGCTTCACTATCTACTTTCTTTTTCCAATCCTTTTCACTCAACATTTTATTTCCGCCTTGGTCCTTTTCAATAATTGGGCCTCCAGTCTGCTTCTTTGTTGATTTCTTTTTCATCTTACCTCCGCATTTATCCATCTCAGCTCTAAAATCTCTAACTACTTTAGTTCCTTTTTCTGCTTTGGGAGTTGCTTGTTGAGCTTGCGCTTTTTTTATACATTTGCTACAAATTACTCCACCTTTTTTAAAATAATTCATTTCAAAGCCTTCGGGGCATTGACCTCTTAATGCTTTTATATAATTAAGTTTTGCACCTTTAGCTGCAGTTTGTATTTGTTCAGTTCCTTGCGTCATAAGTTGTTCAAATTGTTTACGTTGTTCTTGCAACCCTTCTTCTCCGAGTTCTTGTATATATTGATTTAATTCAGATTCAGATTTAGCTCCAGAAATTTCTATGAGATAAGCCACAAACGCCTTCTGTTTTTCATCTAGCTTTCCTCCCTGTTTGAATTTATTAGTTCCCCACATAAATTGCTGTACGTAAGGATATTCAGCATAATTTCCAATTTTTTCATATACAGGATTATCACCAGGAGATACTGTTAAATTCTCATCAGTTATCATCATAAAGTCATTTCCTTGATTAAATCTTCTTGAACTAGGTCCTATGGTTCTATAAGGCCCTTGAGAAGAAATTCTTCCAGTGATAGGAAGTTGCTCAACAGATAATGTTGGGGCACCTGCAGAAGGGGCAATAGGTGGAAATGGCTTTAAAGGTTCTGCGGGAATCATAGGGTCTATGCTGTTTCTATAATAAGAATACGACCTTAATGTGGTAGGTTCATCATTAGACTCAAATTTTTTACCATAATGCTTATAAGAACGTGGTATTCTAGGAGCTGTGATTACAACTTCTGGAATTTCGTTAGCTGGTTTATCCTTACTTTTGGTAGGGTTGTCTGCTATCTGAGTAGTATATGTACCTTTTCCCCATTGAAATTGCTTAAGTCCTCTATTTCTTGCCTCTTTAAAAGCAGTATTGAATGATTTAACTCCTCTTAAATCATCTTGAGCAATTTCAGAGACTATCTGTAATTTAGACGGCTTACTAGATGTACCTGGAATGTTAAATGAAACTCCTTTTAGTGGGGCTGTGGACTTCTTTTGTTTGGCAGTATTCCGTATGATATCTGGATTGCTTTTCCACGTTTGATGAAGTTGTTTTAAAGTCTTTTCATCTAAGCTAGCATCTCCATAAATAGTCTTAATATGACCCATCAGTTCAGGGTCGAATGTTATTTTTTTCGCCATATTTATAAAAATAAAGGAAAGCTAATTTAATAACTTTCCTTATCTGTTAATATATTTATTATTTTTACTATACCTTTATCAGGTCCTTTGTATTAAAGATGGCTTCTTGCATTAATCCATCAACTGTAAACCACCTGCATTTAATTCCTTTTAAAGGACTTTTTTCTTCAGTTTTACTTTTAGGACGAAGAGAATAAAGTTCTTTCTGTACAACCAACATAATTGGCTTATTAGGCAAATCTTGCTTCAGAGTAACTGTATCTCCAGGCAAAAAGAATATTTTTTCTTCCATATTAGTATTTATTATAAGCTGTTAATTTTCCTTGAGCAGCTTTTAAAAAGCGCTGTCTTAATTTTTCATTTACTACCGCAAGCACGCGCAATTCAGACAAATATACGAGTCCCATTTTAAAGAATGGAATTGGAGTTTGAGAAGGTTTAGTGAAGAATACATCATCTCCTTCTCTGACATATTTGGTTTCTGGACCAACTTCTATAACTTTACCTACCATGATAAAATTCTCTTCTTCTTCTATTTCTCCATTGTCTCTATTTTTAAATTCTGGTTTATGTCCTCCTAAATCATAGATAAGTCCAGTTGAGCTTACTTTAATTTTTTGATAGGGGTTTTGGTCATAAGGTCTAATTATCATATAATTAAAAACTGGCATAATTTCCAGCCCGTTCATATTATCAGCGATACTCTTAGCTCTTGTATTAACATCCTCAATATAAGAGTCCATTTTAGCAGTATATTCGTCTACTGAATTATTAAATTTTACAGCAGCATCTCGTTTCATCCTTTCTTCTACATCTTCTGCAGAATTTAAAACAAAATGCTGAGCCCCTGACTCAAGACCTACGACTTGTTGTGCAACCTTAACTTCTTCTACGTTGTGCAATTCTAATGATTGCGGATTAAATGTTTTGTTTTCCATAATTCATTTTCAATTTAATTACCATTTTCTTGCGGGACAGTTTTCCCTCGATAAAGTAGTTTTAGCTCTTAATCTACACCCGCATCCTCTATAATAACCATCTTTTTTCTCAGTACTTACATCCCCTGTTTCAGGGTTTAGCCATAATCTCATATTACACATACCGCCAAGCTTTGGGGTATAAAGAGGACATTTCAAACAAATCCTCATCCTAGGTTCTGAAATGTCTTGATTAAGACTAAGAACCTCATTTAAATGCCCGGTTACTATATTTCCTATTTCCATATTATATAGAACAGTATTAATCCTTTCGACTATTAATTATCATTGCTTAACATTTAAAGCGTATTAAAGGCTTTAAAAATGTTCCTTTTATTACTTTTTCTACTCAGATTAATATTCTATTCTTTGTTTTTTTGCTCTTTGTTGTTCTTTTACTACATTCTTTTTATGGAAAGAAAATAATCTTTTTACATCCTCTTTTAAGTATTCCAAATTATAAATAGTTTCATTTCCCTCATGGTCATAATGAACCATAATGAGTTCTTTAATTACAAAATCCGGATTTAATTGTTGAAGCATGTAAGCATATGTACTTAACTGCATAGTATAGTGCATATAATTACAATCCATTAAATTATTAAGGGGATATAACATAGTAGCATTTCTTTTAGTAGTTGTATCAAATCCAGATTTCTGGTCGATTTTCTTATTAGTTTTGTAATCTACAATATAGATGTCGTTTCCATTTTTTATTAAAAGGTCAATTTGACCTGCTACTTTGAGAACTCCGTCTTCTGATTGATAATAAATTAAGTATTCTGGATATACTCCATTTTCTAAATCCAAATCTGTGTATCCTTGTTTACATTCAAACTTTCCGCCAAGTCCAAATTTCTTTAAGCTGATATCTTTAGATTTATTATAATACTGATTTTCTAACTCTGCATGAATTTTAGTTCCCCTTTCACAAGACTCTTTATTAGCCTTATCCCATTCCTCTAGTATTCCTTCTTGTACTTTATTAAATTCTTCGTTGGAAATATCATATAAATCCAAGATAGATACATCGAATCTTTTTGTTGAAAGCAATGATTTTTTTTCTATTCCCCAACTATCTTTAGGAATAAGTTTTTCTAAAGCTTTATAGGCACTCCAGAATTCCTTGTCGAATGGCTGAGTAAATTGATGAATTAAAGTAGTCACAGAGATATACTTAGAGTTGTCATGTTCATTCCAGTAAAGATGAGCTTCATCATTATAGCAAACTTCACCGTTTCTCTTATCAATTTTCATATTCATATTACTTTTTATTTATTGTTGCATTATAGTTTAATAACGTAGAAAGTATTTGTGTAGATGGGGCAATACAAGTATTATAATATCCTAAATAATATTGCTTAGGTTTATCATAAAGTATAATAATTAATCCTATTGGAGCTGTTGCACCGTCGGAATCTATTCCATCTATTGGATAGATAGCTACAGCATGAGTTTCGCATTGTTTTAACTTTTTATAAAATCTGGGAAAATCTTCTTTTAGAAATCCGATAGAATCGGTTCTTAAAAACCCTAATCTTCGTATCTTTTCTACCTCGTCCGAATATTGTAAGTAAGGAAGGTCACTCCATATTCCGATATAACTATCAGCAAGTCCAGTAGGGGAATCGGTCAATGCTGTCAAGAACATATGCGAAAACCCTTGCAGACTTTTCTTTGTGTTATGAAACGAAATTAAAATTACATTTGTAGCATCCGAATCTTTATTCTTTATATTCTCAATCTGCTGTTTAATTTTGGGCGACATTTTAATAGAGTATTCTTCTGCTTTTCTATTACTATATTCGACAGACTCAATATAATCAGTTATAAATACCTTACCCTGATTCACCAAGCATATTTGAGTACACCAAAACAGTAAAGCTACAATGATAACTGTTTTGATTGTAGGATTAATTTTGTCTATATAGTTGAACACCTTTTTGAAGAAATCTAACATGCTAAATACAATACTTCTTTTTAAATTTAATTAAATACTTGCTTTTAAAATCTTTTTAAACATTTTCTACATTATTCCATATAATATCATTATTCATTTGTTAATGTGCAAATTTAGCGATATTTTTGTAGTCTACAAAATAAATTTATTAATAATTTATACTATGATAGGAAAAATTAGTTTATCGGAATCTTTAAAGAATGCTGCACTAGCATACTTAGAAAGTTTAAGTTATGACGCTGCTCTACGTTTTAAACGAGGAGGACGTCTAGTTCCTAGATGTAAAAATGGAAGTGGAATTCATATTAAAAAAGAAAATAGAGGCAAGTTTACAGCATCTGCAAAGAGAGCTGGACAAAGTGTTCAAGAACATGCACGCTCTGTATTAAACAACCCTAACGCCACTCCGTTGCAAAAGAAGAGAGCTAACTTTGCCAGAAATGCTGCTAAATGGAAGCATAAAAATGGAGGAGTTATTCTTAGATGTAATAATATAGATGGTGAAAGTTTTATAAATTTATTACGAAAAAATTTCACCAATTAACTTTTAAATTTATTAAAAGGTTAATGATAATGAAATTTAAAGAATCTAGTTTATTAAAAAAACACAAACAACTTCTCGGAAACAAACGAGATAAAAGAAAAAAAGTAGTAAAATCTACTTCTCCGACTCCAGACTTAAAAAAGGCAGTAATTAAGAAACAAGAAGGGGGAACTTTATTTTCTATATATAATAGTATAGACCCGTATATTCCCCCAACGATTGATTTCAATGCCCCAGAATTAGAGACTGAAATAGTTACTAATCCCATTAAAAAACGGCAAGCGAAAGTAATAGAAGAAGCTAAGAAATCTACTGCAAATTCAGAAGTTCAAGAGCTTAAAGAAATAAATTCTGAAATCCCCTCGAAAAAAATTCCTAAATCTTCTGAAACTTGGAAAAGTCCTTATTCAAATAAAAATGAATGGGTGTCTGACCTTACTAATGCTTATAAGAAAGCCGGAATTACTAATGATAATGCAATAAGGATGCTGATATCTCAAGATGCTTTGGAAAGTGGATGGGGACGTTCTGCGCAAGGAAAATTCAATTTTGGCAATCTGACTACTGGTAGTTCATGGAAAGGAGCCTATGTAGAAGGCAAAGACCATGATGCTAAAGGGAATCCAATCAAGCAAAGATTTAGAGCTTATGATTCTATGGATGAGTATGCAGCAGATAAAATTCAGTTTTTAAAGAGGCTATATGATTTTGACGAGAATGATGATATTGATAAATTCATATCTAAACTAAGTGGAGCTAATAAAGGCAAGAGAAGATATGCAGAAGCTACTAATTATGCCACATCTTTAGCGAATGTATATAACAAGTTTGCAGAAGGTGGAATTATTAAAGCGCAGAACGGTAGCAAGTCAGAGGAATTATTAGTAAAGAAAGCCCTTGAATTTGGACAAAAGACATCTGAAAAAATGTCTCCTTATGATGTAAGACTGATAGACTTCATAAAGAGTAAGGAAGGATTTAGACCTAAGCCAGAAAAGGATAAAACAGACGGTAAATGGACTGTAGGATACGGGCTTACCGACCCGAAGCTAATACGTAAATATAGAAATGGCATTACAGAGGAAGAAGCATCTAAACATTTGATACAGCATTTACAAATGGGAGCCGATTCTCTGGCAACAATGCCTTATTACGATAATTTGAATTTAGGAGAAAAGACAGCATTAAATGATTTAATCTATAATGTTGGCTGGAATAAGTTCAAGAACAGTAAAAGACTGCAATCGCATTTAAGGACAGGGAATGATGCTGGTGCAAAGAAAGAGATGAATCATGGAGAACACCAAGCAAGAGGTCTAAAGATTCGTAGAAATCAGAATAGACAAATGTATGATAGTACCTTTAGCTGGAAATATAAGAAAGGTGGAGTTGCTAAGTATCAGCCAGGTGGTAAGACTTATACAGGTAGTACTAGTACTAACTACTATGGCGATGTAGTACATCATCTTCCAGTTTGGAATAAAAACGGAGAAACTAATGTAGGTTTACCCGAAGTAGTAATTACTCCTAGAAATAATTTGAATTTAGGAGAAGCTGTAAATAGAGGAAGAGATGCCGCAGGAAATGTAGGTAAAGAAATACTCTCTGCCGTTACACCATTAGGAGATATAGAATCAGCAAAAGGTATTTATAATAATGCGACATCTGGCAACTATGGAAGTGCAGCAGTAGGATTAGGATTATTAGCTCTACCTAACTTTATAAAGAAGCCTTTGAAAATTGCTAGAAGAATTGGAACAGACTATGCGATGATAGCAAAAGATGCTGTAGGTTCTCCAAAAAGATTTATACAGGCGAGAAATGAAGGAACATATCCTCTTACTTATAAGGAGAGAAGGAGCTATTTAGAAAATGTACATAGAAAGGGAGAAACAGCCGCATCTAGGGTTAATAGTAATAACCAAGAAGATTTGAATTTTAGATATACTGTAGACCCAGAAGGTGGACATCAGTTTGAGGCTTTAGAAGGAGCTAATTCTAAATATACGTATAATTCTAAAAGTTATAAAAACTTTGATGACCCTAAAACTTCTGACGGAGTTAATAGTAGGGCATGGAATATAAACAGCCATATAAAACTAAGGCAGAGTCCCAATTCTAAATTTCTAAAACATCCTAATGAAACTGCATTTACAACTGCACACGAATTACAACATTCATATCAAAATGGCCTTTCTGACATTCGATATATGAGAGGTAATGGAGATAGCCCTTCTGTAACAGAATGGCATGAAGCATCTTCTGCTTTAACCCCATTAAAGAAAAATGTAGGAACGTGGGAAGGAGACCCGTTAGAATTAAATAGTGAAGTTATGGCATACAGGGCTGCACTAGGTGCGCCTAGATATAACTTAATGACTCCAGAACAACAATCTAGAATCTCAGAAGCTATAAAAAGAACATTTGGATTAAATTCTGGAGAAACTCACAATATGTTAAATGAATTAGGTAAATTAGGATATAGGAGTGGAGGTAAACTATGACATCGTTAAAGAATAAATTCAGAGAAGAGTTTTTGAAATCTTTCAGAGAAGAACTATTTAAAGAAGAATTAATAAAGGAGACTTCAAAATGCCCAGATATGTTTGAAAATAAAAATGAAGCAGTGGATGATAAAATTAGAGTACCTATGGAAATTAATATGAATAAATGGATTAAAGTTCCTAAAGAAGAGGATGAATGTATAGGTATTGTAGTACACAATAAAGAGCTAGACCCACTAGTAATATTACATACACTTAAAGATGCCAGCGAAAACAAAGCTTACGTATGTGCATCAGATAATGGATTCCGCCTATTGATAAAAGAAGGAGATGCAAATTGGAACGAATCTCCTCTACCTAAAGAATTAATAGATTTAGTTTATTGATTGTGCTGAGTATTCACTATAAAATTGTTGCCTTTTAACAGGTCAGTTTCGAGTTCTTCAAGATTATTAAGGTCTAATGTATACCAAACGCCTATATATGTAGCTAGATTCATAATTTTCTCATCTATAGGTTTATCTTTTAAACTTTTATGGTCTTCGTGTCTACTTGGAATATTAACAGACCTTCCGCCATATATGAGTTCTCTGCCATTAGATGTATAATTTGTATAGACATATAATCCTCCAAAGTCAGAGGGTAATTCTATATTAATAGGATACACTTTGAACTTGTATGACTGTTTAGAAATACCATAAAGTATAAATTCTGTTTCTGGCATCATAATCTTAGATTTTAAAATTAATAATACAAATATAATCAAAATATAGAAAATGAAAATAATTCACACTAAACATTTCCCCTTTGGAAGATATAGTACTATTAACTTATTTGGAGTACTATTTACTAAGAGAGATAATCTAAGTAAAACTACTATAAACCATGAATCTATTCATACAGAACAGATAAAGGAGATGTTTTACATATTCTTCTATATCTGGTATGGGCTGGAATATATTATTATAAGGCTATTTCATCTTACTAAAGACGGACAACATAAGACTTATAGAGATGTTAGTTTTGAGGAAGAAGCCTATAACAATGAGAAGAATTTAGACTATTTAAAGACTCGCAAGCATTATTCATGGTGGAAGTACATAAAACCAAATAGCAATGAGATTCACTGAATTTCTAAAAGGTGTAATATCTTCACATTCTGGAATATCATCTAAAAGGCTATGTGGAGTAACAGGGTGGTTTGTGGCTATTGGAGTATTAATATATTGTACTATAGCTACAATTCAAGCACCATTAATGATAGATACATTTTTAATTTGTGTCATGGCTTTACTTGGCATAGATTCAGTAACAGGTATTTGGAAAAAATTTAATAATGGAAATAATAAAGAAAACAATGCAGTGGATGAAAAGTAATGATAAGTTTGCTCACTTTATCTGTAACTTTTTAATTGTAGTAATATTAGGAATCATCTTTAGTCCAGTTATTGGATTAGCGGCAGCTTTAGTAGCTTCGTTCAGTAAAGAAACTTATGATGAATTTACAGAGGATGGTTCTGGATGGGATTGGAAAGATGTGCTAGCTGACGCGATTGGAATAATGGCAGGATTAGCTATTTTGTAAAGATAATATAATTGGGGATTTTTAACGTCTATGAGAAATTTTATTTTTGATGTGTGGGTTTGGACTAAAGATAAACATTCCAGACCCTTGAAAAGTATTAAAATTGAGTGTAAAGAGTTTCCTTCTGATAGGGAGTGTTGGGAATGCATGGCTAAAGATGATGAAGTTGCTCCTTATATGAAAAGTTCTAGTATGGAAATTTCTTTTAATAATTTAAGAGAATATTGTAAATAAAAAAGGCGGCTCTATTCAGAGTCGCCTTTTATTTTATCCCATTCGTCCTCAAGTTTGTTATATAACTTGATAAAACTTTCCCCTTCAGATTCGTATACTTTTACTCCAGCATCCATATTATATACATATAAAGTCCACCTTTCTAAATTAATTCCTGTACTGAAGTAAGGAAAGCAATTAACTACTAAGAAATAAGGTTTATGAGTTTTATTCCAACTATTTATTAATTGATGCATCATTCTTTTATATATAATTGACAATGACAAATTCCTTTATCCATCTCTCTGAACTCTTTGCACATACATACTGTATCGTCTGTTCTTTCTAAAGAACAAGGACAATATCTTTTTCCATATTTTTCTTTGTTTCGTTTTAATCCAGACAATACAGTTTCTTTTATTTCTTTATTATCAGTTACTTTAATCATTCTTATTAATTCTTTTACATAATTATTTACAGCCTCATCAAATGCGGTATTTGTTATTATAGGTTCGTTGTACCAAGGCTCAGAAAAAGTTATTATAATTTCACTCATCGTATTTCAGAAAGTCCTAATGTACAATTACAAATTAATGGAGTACCAGAAGCTTTGGCTTGTAAATAATTAGAGCAAGATTTACAGGGGCTTTCATTCCAAGTTTCTATTATATCAGAAGTACTTTCAAGTTTGTACACTAATTATTCTTTGAAGTTGGTATAGTCTTTTCAGAACCATTTATTAATTCGTCTCCATTTATTAATTCGTCTCCATTTAAGGTTTGAAGTAAAGTTATTAAAACTTTTAGTTTATCAATTTCGTTTTCTTTTCCGACTAAAATGTCGTATATTTGTTGAAGAACTATTTCTTTTAGATTTTTAGTCATAATATAAAAATATAGTTTCCATTTCCGGAAAGTAATAAATAAAATAATTATCTGCTATGTAAGCATTCATACATAAAGCTTCTTCTACCATGTCTATTTCTTGTTTATTCATCAGTATGTTTATTTTTCAATTCCTCAATTTCTTTTTTTAAAGCATTATTCTCGGAAATTAATTTTGCATACTCTTGCTCTTTTGACGAAAGTTCTTGTTGTTTAACATTTATTTGATTTATACAAGATTCGATATACCCTTCAACATTTTTAAGGTATATTATACTTCTGCGAATTTCTTCTATCATCCTAAATATTTAATATTGTCTATTTGAATTTCGTAATTATCAACTACTGTTCTTGCCATATTTAATCCGTATTGTCCGAATAAAAAATCTACATCAGAATCGTCTAAATCATAGGCGGGTATCTTATCTAAGATATCCGAAGCAAATTCGTAGAGCGAATTAAGTTTTGCCAATGTCATATTTCTTGCTTCTAGAATGGTAATAGGATAAGGAAGAATAGAATATACCAGTTGTTCTTTTAGATTTAAATATTCTTCAATTACATCTTCTCCTATTAAATCTATGTTTGGAGTATCTATATTTTCATAATATTCTCTTGTGAATGAAGTATCAGATACTTTATAAACTATCTTGTTTCTATTATCCGCAATGAGAACTAACTGCGGAATGTGCACAAATTCTAAATTTTGAAGAACTTTATTGAGTTTTACAGCATCTGAAGCTGTAGCTACTAAAATAGTTTTTCCTTTTAAGAAGCCTTTTAGTTCGTCAAAATTATTAAATGTAAAATTTTCTCTTTCTGAAGTAATATCGTTCATATAATTATAAAGTTGGATTTGAATTTATTCCTCTCAATCTGTTTATTTCTTGTTGCATTTCCTCAATCTTATTCGATAAAATTTTTATTGTTCTACTATTTTCTTCAATCTTTTCATCGTGTTCTTCAAGTTTCTTCTTAATAAAGAGTACATCTTGAGCTATCTTAGTAAGGTCGAACAATTTTAGTTGAATCGGACATCCAGATATTTCATCTTTCTTTCCCGTATCAAGTATTTGTAAGACTCCTTTATTTTCCAATTCTTTATTTCTTCGATGTATAGTTGCCGCACTTAATCCAATTTGCTCTGCTAATTCCGAATCGGAGTATGTCATTTTTCCATACCCTTCTTCGTCTTTGTACATATGCTGTTGGGTTAGAATGATGTATATTCTTTGTTGTGTGGTGAGGTCTACATCCCTCATAAACTTATACGTAAACATTTCGAAATTTTTGGAGAGAGGGTTAAACTTGTATATATTTCTTCTCCCTTCTTTTCTTACAGTTATATCTCCATTTGCGACAAGATGTTTGATAGCTTTATTGACAGTTGGTTTACTTATTCCGGCATCTTTTGCGATAGTTTCCATTGACGGAAACGCCTCGTAAGTATCTTTATTCATATAAGTTTTTAAATAGCTATAAACATATACATCAGTCGGGTCTAAGTTACTTTGTTTGCACATATCGTTCGGAACTCGAATGTGCTGAGGTACTTTTTCTGCCATACTCATTTTTAATATTTGATGTTGCAAAGATACGACAATTTCTTAACAGTAAAAAATATTAACCATTAAAGTTTGTTAAGTGCTTGATACTCAATAAGTTAGCAAAATTTTACTAAACCATTTTCAAAATTGAACTATTCAAAAGCAAAATTTAACCGATTGCGGACAAATTTTTACTCTAACTATACTTAATCTATACTTAATAAGAACTATATATAATACGCTCAAGCTTCGCTTTTCGCTTTGAATATATCTTTCTATATGAATTTTTTAGTTTATACGCTCTTCTGCTCAATTTTTTACTTTCTTGTATATGCGCACGTACATTATATATATGATTCGCAATTCGCAAATTGCAAATTTTAGTCAGATAGAAAAAATTAAGTAAAGAGGTACATAAGATAGTATAAAGGTACTTAAATATAATCCCCCCCCCCCCTTCTGTGAAAATAATGAAAATAATTATATGAAAAATATATAGGAAATTTATAGAAATTGTGTGCGAGAGAGTTGCGAGAGAGTTGCGAGAGAGTTGCGAGAGAGTAGAGTACCCTCTAACACCCCCCTGGGGTATTTGAAGAAAAATGAAAATAAATTTTCCCTTTTCTTCAAAAATTTGTTTAACAATTAAACCAAAAAAGATATGAAAACAAAAGAAGCAAAGAAAGAAGCAAAGAAAGAAAGAAGTAAAGAAAGAAGTTAAAAACAGCGTGCGCACATTCGCCAACAGTAAAACGGGCTTATCTTATACAGATATGTGCCGTTATTCCGGTGCAGACTATGCCGTAAAAGTTTTAAACAACTTATAAGTAACCAAACGGGCAAACGAAAGTTTGCCCACATTCATAGAATTTATATATAGTATTAATTTAAAAAATTTAACAAGATGAAAACAGTATTAAACATTGAGAAGTTCAACAGCGGTAAAATTGCAAACTATGTAAACAACGCACAAAGTGCGGGAAGTGATAACGGACTATCCGCAAATTATCGAACGGCAATTATTCCCGTAATTGTATCGAAAAAAATTGCAAGTTCGGGAACGGAGTTCGGAGCTTTTGTAACGGCTTTATTTGACGAAAACGGCGAGTTCGTGAAAACGGGTGCGGTCTCTATGAATAGCGTATTCCGCTTGCTTCGTCTTTGTGAAGATATGGACAAATTGCCTGAGGACTTCACTCAAGAAATGATAAACAAACTGCCAACCGTTGAACTTATCGAAGGTTGCAACCGCGCAAACGGCAAAAGTTTGTTTGAAGTTCTGCAAAACTTCCACAAAAACAACTTAGTTATTGTAAAGAAAGAAGAACGACAAGTTATTGCGCAAAACTTCAAAGACAATAAGCCAGTAGCGGAGGGCACAACTATTCGCAAAAGAAACATTTTCACAACGGAAGAAGATGCGGAAATATATGCGAAATTGCCGGAAGTGTATTCAGAAATTTTTGAAGCAAAAGACGACACCGAAATAAAGAAATATTTCGAGGCTGCCGGCATTGATTACAACCCAAAACGCTAACAATAGCAAAAACAAAAGTATAGGGAGCACGAGAGTGTTCTCTATACTCTCTATTTTTTTCTTGCATTCCTGACGTAGCAGCCCTTATATCCATAAGCAAGCCTTAAAGTAGAATATTTCTAATGTAGCTTTTATATAAATGTATCACGCAGAAAAGCATTATGGCAAGAAATCTGGACAATTTAAAACTGTGTTAGGTTATGTTCCAGATACAAAAACCAAGATAGTTCGAGCACTTCCTGGAAATGAAATTTATCCAGTAGAACGTACTCAATCCAGTCTTCCTCTCATGTATATGCTTCTTCATAAAGGAGAAAACGATAAAGTTTGGCAAATAATAAGGTTATGCAGAGTGTGAGCAGTAGTGATGACTCTCACTTTCCCCCTCATTTTTGACCTATTTTCCCAATCTCAAAATTTCCCCATAAGAACGTTGCATATAGCTAAATAGATTTATTTTTTCATTTAAGGATATATTTACTCTATTTATATCCTATTTTTTATTTTCAGTCGTCATGGCGACTTTAAATAGACATTTAAGCCATGAGCGTTACATAAATTTTATTTTATGTAGGTTGTTGAAGCATAATGGGTATGCCTGGAGACTATAAGTTGTTGAGATAACAATTTAAAGGAGCATGGCACAGGAAGCTTTGATAGAGTATTCATAGTAAAATTTTTTACAGTTCGTCCGTTTTGTCCCGGTATCTTACCGGGATTGGCATCAATGACTGAACCTTTACGTGGTGATGCTATAAGTAGGAATTTATTCCAAAACTAATCAGTTAATTAACAACAAAAAATAAGCAAAGATGGAACACGCAAAAGTTAAGAGATTTGTACAGAAGAGACTATTCTCTCATATTCCTAAAACTAAAACAATTTTAGGATTAGCAGGAACTCATCCAGAAAAATATATGGAAGTTCTTCCCTATCATAAACAAGTAATTTTAGTTGACTTCAATCCGGTAAATTCTTCTATTAGAAGAAATTCCTTAATCGGAGAATTTGACTTAGTTACTTCGCAACCGGCTCATCACAGTCCAATTACATTTGTAGATTGTGATTTTTGTAAATCAATCGTATCTTGCGGAGATGACCTCATCTATATTTACAATAAGATGAAAAAGTCTTTAGTCAAAAACAAGTACATTGCATTTACATTTAGTCTCAGGGTTGTTAGATTTGACGCTACTCTTGATTGGCTTAAAGTCAATTTTCCTGAATTGTCAGTTGAAAACAGAAACATTAATAGATATGTTCCTGAAATGAAACGTAGGCAATACATAAAGGAACTGAATCCCGCTCTCTACATTTACAGAGATTCTGGCGATAATATGATTTCTGGATTAATTAAATTATAAACAACTAACCAAATAACAAGATGAAAACAGTAACCATTCCCGAACAAGTAATTAAGCCCCTCATTGACAATCTTTGCAAAAGAGAGGGCACGTGTAAATTGGAAACGATTAGCAAACTTGTAGACCAATCTGGTCTCGAGACTGCAACCTCTAAGGACTTACTAACTCTCAATATTGTTCTCTTAATGTCTGGACAAATGCCAGATATTACAGAGTCTTTGAAGGGAAGTAGAATCATCGACAATGAGACTTATACATTTAGTAAGTACTACGCTATTCCTCAGATAGTAGAAGCAACATTAGACTGTCAGGGGCCTACGATAACGTATACATTTTCACTTGAAGAATGGATGGAAGGAGAACAGATATGCAAATAAAGGTTACATCAATAACGTTTGCCCTTATCATGGAGGGTGAACATATTCAACAGAGACTAGACAGACTTTCGGCACAAAAAGAAAGAGTAAAAATCAAATTATCTCAAGCTCTCATTAAATATGCCGATGACCCTAGTGAAAATAACAATGCCATTATTCAACTCTACGAAGATGTTCTTACCGACACCGAGGATGAAATGGCAACACTAATTCGAGAATTATGAGTTTATTCGAAATCAGACTGAAAGCATTATCTGGGGAGGAACTTGCACAGTTTCTCCCAGGAATGTTAGTCTCAGAACTTTTTTACGCCGAGGTGAATCTTGCCTGCACTCCACATGAAGATTCCAGAGAAATCAGGGATTACATTGACCAACTTTATCTTCTTGGCAAGCGACATGGTCTTAATACGTTCCTTATTCAGAAAATGGTAGAGGAGGCGGTAAAACAACACCAATAGAAATCTTGTGAGTTATTTTAGGTAAAACTCTCATGCAACTGTTGAGTGGTGCGCAACACTCTGTACGAACTGACTGTTATACTATTAATGTAAGGCCCGCTAAGCAACAATGCTTATGGAATAATTCTTACATGAAAGCTGATTGCATATAAATTTTACCGTGACAGTGGTAATGAGAAAGGAAATATTGTGTATTCCCGAAAGAAGAGTTAGGGAGTTAGGACGGCAGCCTAGTAGGGATAGCGATGAGGAAAGCACTACACACTAACTTATGTTTCCAAGTAGTCGAAGGCCAAGACGAAATCCAGCCGGAGTTGGTAACCTTACAACCATTTATTATATTTAAGTTCCCGATTTGTGGTGGCACTCAAGGAATATAGTTTAATAGGACAAAATGCATCCATTGATTACGGATGAGACTAGGGGTTCGAATCCCCTTATTCCTGCAATTCTTTGATTTGCTTATTTTGTTTTGGGAGTATTCGGTTCGAGAGAATAGAGTGCTCTATTTTTTATGGGCCTGATTGATTTTGACCGCGATTGATGAAGTAGGGAGACATGTAGAGTTGGCACCAACTCTTTAAAAAGATGCAAAACAATAACTGGAGAAACTGAAGGTTATTTAAGAATGGCAGCCTAAGCTGCTGGCTTACTATTAGAAATATTAGTGTAGTCGGGTTACGGGAGAAACAGAAGAGGTGTGGGAAGAAGCATTATAGAGTAGCCCACTTAACTTGAAAGCCAAAGGTTAGTAAAGCTGAGTCTCTTACGTCATAAAACAGATGGAAGATGCGACGAATCTCTAAAGTATCATCCCGTTCTCCAACGTAAAATGGAGTGGTGGAGAGACTTCGGTCTTCCCTGCAGTTTGATAGTTTGTATAAAGGTTATGATGTTCCGGTTGGGCAGTACAATCTTAAAACTATCTACATGCTGAACTCAACAGCTGATGTAATAAAATAGAGAAACATGTAATCTCACTATGTAGCATTGTAGGGACGAGGGTTTGATTCCCTCCAGGTCCACTTATTTATTAATTTATAATACCTTTATACTATGTGTTTAGAAGCAGCAAAATCTATTCCAACTGGAGAATTATTAGCATATAAACTTATCGCCAGAAGAAAGGAAGATGGGGTCTTTGTAAGTCCTATACAGAAGTCTCATGTTTGGAATACTAATCGAGTTGACGATTCTCCAGAAATTTGGGAGAGTTCAACAGACGCTAAAATTGGTAAAGGTTTTATCCATACATTTTCGGAAGAAAAGCCACCTATGTATCAAATTATACAAACAATAAAAAAATTTGTAGGAGGCACAATGTATAAAGGTCTCGATGAACTAGGACATCCAGGATTCGCAAGTACAGATGTTGAACTTATTCCAGAATCTTATGAGTGTTTATTTAAAAGCTATGAAGACGTACAAAATGTTGTCGAAAAATATTTATAAAAAATGCAGATACTAGAACAGTTGTCCGATAGAAAATTCGTAGTAGAATTAGACGATTTCGATAGAACCAGAGAAATGCATGTAGCTCATGACTATGTGCGTTTTTGCAGCAATGAGGGGCTACAAGCCAAATCAGGAGTTGAATTGCATACTGTAAATACTTGTGCCAATTGGATTCCTATGAGGCAAGAAGTTACTATTCCAATTAGAGAAATGATTTCTGTTGTACTTCCTCATCTTTGTAGACATGAATATTGTCAGCCTGAACACATCAATCCTGATAAGTATAAGTACGATACTGGACGGATTCGATACCACTCTAAAGAAGGAACCGAAATGATAGCCATTCGTCCTAGAAATCAGAATGACTATATTCATGTTTATAAACAAATAAAGGAAGAAGATTTATAATTTAAACTACTAGATTTATGAGAAGTAAAAATTCAATTCAAGCTTGTGAAACTTTTAACAAGTCAAGAGAAGAAAACGAAGGTTTACAATACACATGGGAACAAATGAGAAGTGTGCTTGGGAAGGCTATTCCCTACGCAAATTACATTACTCAGCAGGATGTTGTGTCCATGGGGATTATAAACAGAGTAAAGAAAGGAGTTTATACTTTCCCGTCTGAACCGGTGTATATCGGTAAAATTGAAACCCTGATGAAGATTGCCAAATCCCGTTTTGAGTCCAGAGGTAACAAGGTAGAAGTCGTACACGCTAAAGTTGTTGATGATGTTGAAGAGGCGATAAAAACATTGAAAGAAACTGGCGAGTACCGTATTCTGAAAAAAGTCGTACACATCGAATGGGAGGAAATCTAAATGGCAGTTATACAGCAAGTATATTTTGCTAAAGAAGGATATTCTATTTATATCAGAGCAATCAAGCCAGACGAAGATAATCCTGAATCTGGCTTGATTTGGATTAGTGGAAATCCTTCACGTTTAGTAAGAAGAGAACGATATCATATCAATATTGCCTCTAGGTTGGTAATTACAGACTCTTATCAAATTCCCTTAGAATATATCCATAATTTCTTAGTAAATAATGGTTGTATGGAAGAAAAAGATGGGGAACTATACGTAGTATATAAAGAGGTTGAATTTAATCCAAATTTAAAATGAAACTCGAATTAAGTCATTCAAATATTCAAGAAGTTTTCGAAGCCATAGAATTGGCATCCGAGTATGGATTGCGAGCAGAGGTTATGACTTCTGCTATCGGAATTGCAAGAGAAAATCCAGAGTATGATATGGAACAAGTCCTTATAAGTGCTCTCTTAGAATGGAATATACGATGTTAGAGAGGTTTTGTTTATTCTGTAAATACAACTTCCGCCTAGTTGTGTTTCTGTATGCTATATGCATAAGTATAACTGCAGCTGTACTAGCTACTCTCAGCACTTCTCTTGTTATCCTCTTTTTAGTGTGTTCTTTGTTTGTATTTGGTGTATTAGCATACTTCGGAGAAGAATATCTTTCTAACCGAAAAGTAAAGATTCTATATAAGGTAAGGAGGCCTTTAAATTATGACAGCTAGTTTCTGGGGAGGCGTGGTATTCTATATTGGTAGTTTCATCTGTAAAGCGAGGAAAGGGTTTTGACGTGGAGATATTTATGAGTATTATCCTTGGAATTATTGGAACTCTTGCTTTTGCTGCCGGATGTAGTCTTATGTATGTTATTTTTTGTGAACTTTTTAAACGATTATAATGGTAGGATTTGCATTGTTTATTGTATTGCTGTGTTGTTTTATTATGATAATCACAGCTTTAGTTAATACCAAAATCGTACCTTCGGTCTTGTTTGGAATATTTGCAGGAGCTTTATCTGTGGTATTATCCATGATAATATTTCTGTGTCCAATTTCAAAGGAATCCGTACATGTTGTAATTAGTTCGAAGGTTGGGGTTTTGGAGATTGATAACACTCAATATCATATTAAAGACGTATTTCGGGCTAGTGAGGATTCGACAATAGTAAAATATGTATGTGATGATGAGTTTCCTGCACAAGATTTGAAATTTACAAAAATTAACTAATAAATGTTTGTGCTTCCAGAAAAATGTTGCATCTTTGCAACTCAATAATCAACCAACAATCTTTATGAGCAGAAGTAGAAAGAAGCATCCTATTGTAAAGGATAAGAGCGGACACGCATGGTATAACCGTATAATCAGAAGACGTCAAAGACAACAAGTGAAAGAAATCTTAACTTTGCAAGACGTGATGGACTACGAAATCTCAAATCCTAAAACATTTGTAAATGATTATGATGTTTGCGATTATGTCATGCACATGGGAAGGCTTAACCGTTTTTGGAGTAAGATTTTTGGCAAAGACTGTGTAGAAAAAGCCTTAAGGAAATAAAAGGATGGCCGAATGGTGGAATTGGTAGACACGTCAGATTTAAGCTCTGATGCTCCGAAAGGGGCGTGTGGGTTCGAGTCCCACTTCGGCTACAAGTATAATTAAAAAATATGAATGAACATGTTTAGCGAAAAAAGAACATCTATTTATGACACAGTTCCAAATACTGGTCAAGGTTCTGCCTCTCCAAAGTTCAACAATATCTTTGAGAGGGAACAATTCAAGAATGAGCATCAAACTTATTCTGGAAATATGAGTGTGAAATATACTACGACCGGAAATCCGTTCGTTGATGATTTTGCATTGATTGCTAATTACAGAAACCCTAGAACATTTGAAGAGGTTTCAAAAACAATGCAAAATCTATATTGGATTGACCCGTTGTTAGCCATAAAGGAAAGTACTTACATTCGTTTGATTACCCGTAACTCTAAGTTATTTACCGGTAAGAAATTGAGTGTTCAAAGAGGACAAGGACTTAAGGCTGAATTTTTCATGAGATTAGTTTGGTTAGCTACAAAGCATTCAGATGTCTTTAAGAAAAACCTACCTGTCTTCGTTGTTGCTGGTTCTTGGGATGATATTTTTGAAATTCTTAGATTGGATTTGGAATATCATGGTGCAGCGAATCGTGTTCTCGACTGGAAATTCATTATTAAGTTTATTGTTAGTGCTTTAGGTGACAAAGACCAATGTAACTTAGTAAAGAAATATCTTCCGCAGATAAAGCCTGTTTCTAAATGCCTTTCTCTTCGCTCCCAATGCAACAACTTCATTGCAAAGAAAATTGTGAAAGCAATTTTTGATTTGGGAGAAACTGAGGCCGATAAACAAAGAGCTTATAGGGCTTATCGAAAACTCAAAGCTTCTGGAACTGCACATCAATGGCAACAAGCAATTAGTCGTCAAGATTATGAAAATCTTAATTTTAACACAATTGCTGGCAGAGCGTTAAGTGCTCTTGCTAAAGGTAAGTTTCTACAAAATCATGGGCTTGAAGAAGCTTATGAAAAGTGGCTAGCTTCTAAACCTGTCGCAAAGTACACTGGTTTTGTTTACGAGTTGTTTCCCGATTTTGGTTACTCAAGACCCAGCTTCAAAAAGTACCAAGAAGAAACAATCAACAAGCAGTTCATGCAATTAATTGAGACCGCAAAACAGGACATGAACAGAGAAACGAGACTCATCGCAGTTCTTGATACATCTGGCTCTATGACAGCCAAGGCTTCTGGATTGAATGTTTCGGCATATCATGTTGCAAAATCTATCGGCTTGTATCTATCTCATCTTCTTACCGGGGCATTTAGTAATACAGTGTTAGAATTTAGTAACTCTTGTAAAATAAAGTCTTGGAAAGGAGATAGTCCGGTGGAACAGTTCTACAATTATCATGGTGATGGTTGGTGTGGAACTAATCTATTGTCAGTCGCTAATTTACTCGTGCATTTGAAGCGAACAGGTTACAAGGAGGAAGATTTTCCAACTGGAATCGTTTGTATCTCTGACGGGGAATTTAATGGCAATCACAAGAACTCTCCAATCTTTACTCAATTCAGAAATGTTTTGAGAACCGAATTTTCTGAGGAATTCGTTGATAAGTTTGTGATGGTTCTCTGGGACATCCCTAACGGATACTGCGGGGATAGGATTCGTCCTAAATTTGAATCACTCTGTGATGAAGGTTATACTTTCTATATGAGTGGATTTGACCCTGCAGGTATAGCGTTCCTAACTGGACAAACTGCAGTTGAAAGTATTCCACGCAATGCTAAGGAGCTATTTCAAGTTGCGATGAATCAGGATTTGTTAAACATGCTTACTCTTTAAAAAGGTAGGCAATAAGTAGCTATATGAATCTAGTTGTCTCCAAGGCGTTGGTGATAAGATAACTCGGTTTATATAGTTTACTTTAGGATTAAGCACAGCAAGTATTCTTATAATACTGAATTATATTCGACTAGACAGCTCTGTAAAGACCTCGAAGGTATGAGAGATGTGCGACCTTAATCCGTTTTCTTAGTACATCTCTCAGATAATAAAGGAGAATAAGGAGCGACCCACAGACTAAAAAGGAGATTGAGATGTCTGTGGTTTATTGGGAATATCGTATAGGTGGTCATTTGTACGTTGGACTGAAAATCCGAAGGCTGGGGTTCGACTCCCTGTGTTCCCGCTTTTAGTAACTAATTAAAGATTATTGTTATGCTAATATTGATTTTATTTTGGCTTATTCCGTTTGTCTTGAGTATGTTTTTGGGCTATTTGCATTTTAAAAATTACTCACTGTATGTAAAAAATGTAACTCAATTTACGTTTGCAGCTTTGTTCCCGTTAGTAAATATAGGATTAATGTTGTTTGTAATGTTTGATATAATCGACAACTTAGACATTATGAATAAAAAGATTAAACTATGAGCAGACTTACTAAATATCTGGAATCTTTAATGACTAAATCGGATTCTGTTAAGGATAGTCAGACTACTCACAGTTCTTATTATCGTATACAGGGTTTAGAAATTGGAGTAAGCGACCATTTTCCTGAAGCTTCTAATATTTCATGCCATATTAGAATTGTAAATCCTTTAAATGCTAAAACAGTTTATTTAGTCCAGGTGAAAGAAGGACCACAAATATTGACGTTTAACTTAGCAGGAGTTAAGACTTTCATTTCTAATTACTTATATGTAAAGAAGATACAAGGATTAAATCGCGAAGCAAAAGCTAATAATGCCAAAAAGAACAAAACAGCTAAACAAACTTCTAAGAAATCTGCTCCAACGTGTAATATTAATGACCCTGTTGAATGGGTAAATTTTTGGAAAGAAGTAGCCAAAAATATTCCTAATTACAAGGTAATTATGACTACCAATAAAAAGAAAGTAACGTATCGTTTATTTAAAGGAGCATCGGTTTCAACGGTAGTAGAAAAGCTCAAAGCAGCTATTAAGGCAAAAGCTTTATATGCAGCAAGTTCATCTAATTATTTAAAAGAGTATTGGGAAAACTTATAGTTTTTCTCTTCTGGGTATGGTCGAGTTGGTAAGATGCTTGGTTTGGGACCAAGAGACCGCAGGTTCGAATCCTGCTATCCAGACTTACCATTGTGTTTTGATTTTAGTTGTTAATTGATTACAAAGATGTGCAACAGCAAATTTTTAAAAACAATCGCCATAGAATGTTGTAAAAATGCACATCTGTTTTTTCTTGGGCACGTAACCGGTAATTGGTAGCCGCGTGGATAGAATGAACTAGGGAGTACGCCACAGTTGGAGAGGTGGGCTTGACTGTAAATCAAGTGCCTTTGGCTGAGTAGGTTCGAATCCTACCTATCCCACAATATGTTTGAAAATGTAATTAATTCTAAGAAACAAGGTGATGTTGGAATGTGTTATGCAATAGCATATTACTCCAGACTAGGATGGACAGTATCTATCCCAATCACTGATTCTCAAGATTATGATTTATTAGTAGAAAATACTGATAACAACATATTAAAAGTTCAAGTTAAAACCAGTAGATATTTAACAGAAGGAGGAACTTACCAAGTAAGCCTAAAAACTTGTGGAGGAAACAAATCTGGACAAACAATAAAGAAAATGGATAAAAATTACATTGATTTGGTGTTTGTTTTAGTTGATGATGGAAGTTGCTATTCTATTCCTACTGAAAAGATTGAATCTAGTGGGTCTATGAATTTAGGAGATAAATATTCCGAATTTAAGGTTTCTTTATTTTAATCCACTCCTTAATTGGACTGGAGGTTCGAGTCCTCCCGGGCCCACATTGTATATATCATTTGGTTAGTTAATTATAAAGATGTCTAACAGCAAATTTTTGACACTGCTTAACACGGATAATCAATAACAGACATCTGTTTACTGGGTGGTAGCCAAGTGGTCGACGGCACTAGTCTCCAAAACTAGCTGCGAAAGCACACTCAGGTTCGAATCCTGACCACTCAGCAACTCATTTTTTGAAAATTCTTTTCTGAACAGTTCGTGAGAATAGTTCAGAATTTTTAACAAATTACATTTGTATATATACAGAAAATGTAGTATCTTTGTAACCCAATTAAAACAATCTGCAGGTGTAGCACAACGGTTAGTGCTCCAGTCTTCCAACAAATAAATTATGCGAGAGTAGCTCAATTGGTTAGAGTGCCAGTCTTCCAAACTGGAAGTTGAGGGTTCGAACCCCTTTTCTCGCACTATGGAAACAAAATTATGTACAAAATGTGGACAAGTAAAGCCTGTTTCTGAGTTTGGTCTAAATAAGTCCAAGAAGGATGGACTACAATGTCATTGTAAAGAATGTGTTAAGGTCTACAAAAAGCAGCATTATGAAGATAATAAACAATATTATAAAGATAAAGCTGTAGCATATAGACAAGCTGGCAGAGAGTATTTAAATGATTACAAATCTCATTTAGTTTGCTCTAAATGTGGAGAGAATAGATGGTGGCTGTTAGATTTTCATTATATTAACCCTTCAGAAAAGGATTGTGAAGTATCTAAATTGATAGACGCTCCAAATAAATTAAGGAAAGAATTGGAGAAATGTATAGTTTTATGTGCAAATTGTCACAGACATTTGCATTATACACTTACACATCAAGAACTAATTGAATAAATTATGCAGGAGAGGTTCGATTCCCTTCACCTGCTCAAATTAACAATAAAGTTATGAAAAGAGATTTAGCTACGATTGTTGAAAACAATGTTAAGTTTATTCAGCAGTACTCATTTGATGAGTGGGTATCAAAACTCAAGTTAGTGGCAATTGCTTGTATTCCTTTTCCTTCTTCTGCTAAGATTAAAGAAATAATGGATACGAAAAACTACTCAGTTGAGTACAATGAGCTTGGTATTAACCAAATTGTTATTATAGCTAATAGTCCAGAATGGGATAGTGTAAAGATTACACTGAACTGTATGGGCATACTTGTTAGTAGACAAGAAGGACATTCCAGGTTTGAACCCGTGAATACAATTCCGTTAGAAGTATTAAGAATGTTTGCTGATAAATAACGATTGTAAAGTTAACTGTTTCGACATTTTCAGTTTAAAATGCCAGGTTAATTCTTTCCTGTAAAACGAGAATCACGTCTGGTGGTGTTACAATCCAGCCGTCCTGTACGGTTAGAACAGGCTGTTCCTCACAGTGATAGTAGGCGGCTTCTGGGTAGTTCCCGTTATGAATTACCAATATTGCGGGGTGTTAGCAGAGGTAGCTAGTCAGGCTCATAACCTGAAGGTCGTGGGTTCGATTCCCACTCCCGCAACCAGAATAGAGACAACATAGTGTAGAGTAACATATCTGCCTTTAACAAGTAGAAGATGAGAGCGTAACGAACTCTTGTTGTGGACTATTAAATTTTAATAATTATGAAGATACAAATAACTTATTTAAAAAACAACGTCTCTCAAATAAAGAATTTTATTTCACAAGAGACTTATGATACCATAATAAAGCCTTTGTATGGTAAAATTTACAGTTTGGAAATAAAACGATGTAGTCTAGGAAAGAAAAACAAAGAAGGTCTTATTATTGATAAGGAAATCTCTAGATTAAAGAAAGAGATTTCTAAATATGGAGAATATTTTACAAGCGAATCTCCTTTAGGTAAGGCTTATACACATGCGGTGTTACTCCCCGAAGCACGTAAACGTGGAACTATGGAGCTTCCCGACTGTCAAGGAGGCAAGCAATATGTGGAATTTGAATTCGTAAATTAGTAGTTTATTTATAAATAAAGATGTCTTGCAGCAATTTTGTATGATTTATAGGGAGTCTTTAACTTTAACGTTGTAAGGGTTCAAGTCCCTTTGCAAATCACCTTGGTTTGTATGGCGGAATTGGTAGACGCGAAGATTTAATCAATATGACATCTGATAAGCATAAATCCTTTCTAAGCCTCTCCGAATTCGGATATGGATGCTCACTAATGAGAGGAAATCTATCCTATCAATGACCGAAGTAAGAGATAGGTTGAGAAACTACTTATATGGACGCATGTAAGCAAGTCTCGTAATCGGGCTGTAACTCAGCTGGTAAGAGTGCCAATCTGATACGTTGGAAGTCGCAGGTTCAAGTCCTGCCAGCCCGACACTCACCGTTTACTAAGTGCGACGATAAACTTGGGTGACTTTTGCTGTTGTTCAACAAGAAGCAACAGAGCTTGACAGAGCTTATAACTGCACAAGGCACGTTAGGTGTGACAAGGAGTTAACTCAATAGGATGGAGTAACCTATTTGAAAGTGACTTCCTTTTAAAAGTAATTCCATACGTTTTATATAAAGGATACATACAGCAATTAAATTATTCTATTTTCTTGTAACGAAAGGGTCACTGGTTCGAATCCAGTAGGTGTAACGTTAAGAAGTCGGAGTTACAAACCTTAGCTTAGTTGGTAAAGCATTAGAAAAACCGCAGGTATCCTGTTCACAGTTCCTTAGCTCAGTTGGTTTAGAGTAGCTCCCTTACAAGGAGAAGGTCAACAGTTCGACTCTGTTAGGAACTACATTAAAGAAGTCTTACAGCAATTTTAAAAATAGTAATAATTGGGTATTATTGATAAAGTGACTTCTGTTTTTGCCCAGATGGTCGAGTGGTCTAAGGCCGCGGTCTGCAAAACCGTTGTTTTTCGTGGGTTCGAATCCCACTCTGGGCTCTCCATTTTCTTTTTTTTGGTTAGAAAACTAAAGAGTACTTACAGCAAGTTTATTTTCAGCATCAAACTTTTAATTTGACACAGCTAAACAATGTACTCTGCCCGAAAGGGATAGGTTTGTGCTCGTAGCTCAGTTGGTCTAGAGCAACGGATTTTTAATCCGTGGGTTCAAATCCCAGCGGGCACACAAGAACTCATCGTTTGTTGAGTTATTTATTTAACCTAAACTTAATTATTATGGTACAAATTGTTTTTGGAATCGTTGCGTTGGCTGGGATAGTCAGCAATATGAGTTACTTGAATAAGTAATTAGATGTTTTATTTATTAATTAAATCCTTACAGTTATGAAAAGAGCATTAAATGTTTTAAAGAAAGCTGTTAAGTGGTATTTCAACTTAGCTGCACAAAGCTATGCTTGGACACCCACAGGGATTGTTCCTTATGTTAGGGAATAATCCGATGCCTAGGATTGATTAATTTTATGTAGTTTAATTTTGTACTTTAAATATTGGGGAGGAAGCTTAAGTGGTATATAGCTGCGGCCTGTTAAGCCGAAGACAGCGGGTTCGAGTCCCGCCCTCCCCGCGCTTTAAATTATATGTATATGAAAAAGGTTATTATGAAAAAAGACGATTTGCGTACCGGCATGAGAGTCGTTGCTAAAAGTAGGCATTCTTATATATTTATAAGGAAGTTTGTTCATTCTTCTATAGCTAGTACAGTTGATATTCTCATTCCATTGCAAGAGGATGCTCCATACGGAGTATTATTTTTGGAATACTATGACGACAATTTAAAAAGAATTGAAAAAAGTAGACAAGAAAACAACATTGAAGAAATTTGGGATTTTTACTCGGCGGAAAGGATAGCCCAAATTCCAGACCCAAGTAAAGATACTCTGTTGTGGGCACGTAACATGTTGGAAGTAACTTTAGAAGACGTAGCCAAGAAATTTAATGTAGACGTTAACCATATTAAAACAGTAGAAAAATAAATGTATTTTGATTGGACTCCTACAGGAATAAAATACTAACCTAACAAGGTTGAAAAATCCATTCGAGGTTTAAGTTGAAGCCAGCCCTTGCGGAATCATAAAGACCTTTTCTGACACGAGAACCGTTAGTTGATGAATTGAGAAATTAGCATGGTTACGGACTTATGCTATTAGAACATGATTCAAACAAAAAACTTATCTGGTGTTGTTAAGTTGCGGAATCTTAACAGTGGAAATTTGCGAGCTATGTCACCAATTAAAAAGAAAATCTCGAAAAGGGCCTGTAGCTCAGATTGACTAGAGCATCTGATTTGCACTCAGAAGGTCGAGGGTTTGAGTCCCTTCAGGTCCACTAATACGGTGTTTATAGTTTAACGGTTAGAATAATTGATTGTGGTTCAATAGATATGGTTTCGATTACCATTAAACACCCACTTTGGAAGAGTAAGCCTAATTGCTAAGGCAGCGGTCTTGAAAATCGCCAGTAATCATGTAACAGTGATGTGTGGGTTGGAGTCCCACCTCTTCCTCAATTAAAATTAATATATTATGAAAATATTATCTCCAAAAGCAGCCAAAGAACTAAATTTGAAATCTATTCCAGATTTTGTGTTTGAAGCATTCAACAATTTACTTATAAAAAACTACGACGATTATTGTGTTATTCTTCACGTAAAGGATGTAACAGAGGAAATTATTAAAGTATGTACAATCCCTGGAGGAATTTTTGAAGACGATATTTACAAAAATGGATGGTTGAATGTAGAATATGAATATAGAAGAAATGGGTGGGACGTTGAATATGAGCGTGATGGAAATTTTTCTAAATTCATTTTTAAACCTAAAGGATAACACTATAAAGAGCACATACAGCGATTTGGATAACTAGGTTTATGAGCCAATTAAAATGTGCTCTGCTATGCTCTTGTCGTCTAATGGTTAGGACACACGACTTTCTATCATGGGGTACGGGTTCGATTCCCGTATGCACCGCAACTTTGATTTGTATTAATAGACTATGATGGCATAGTTTTTTTAAACCGCCACCTTAGCTCAATTGGTAGAGTACCGCACTTGTAATGCGGTTGTTTAGGGTTCGAGTCCCTAAGGTGGCTCAAATGTTTTATTAATAATGTTAATATGAAAGAATTTGAAATTAAAGTAAAAGCTCCGGAAGAAAAGAAACCTGTGTATGATGAAAAGTCTCAAACAATTACTTTTGTACCTATTAACATCAGGGAACAAGTAAAGACGTTTGAAGATGCGTGTAAAATTCTTGGTATACCTGCAGATAAGAAAATCTGTTTTGGCGATTCTCAACTTGATGCAATTATGAAATTGAGAATTATCCTAAAGGTTCTAAACGAAGGACATGAATTTAGTTTAACTGAAGGAGATGTATGGTATCCCTGGGTACGTTTCTATGAAGAATGTAAACTCCCTGCAAGCGAAAAAAAGAACATCGTTCGTAGTTTTATATTGAATGGAAAGAGCTATTTCCTCGTTGGCGGCAGCGCTAATGATGGTACTTATTCCGGTCTCGGTATCTTCCATTCTCGCCCTGGGGTCGGCGCTGCCGATGCCGCTGTCGGCTTGTTTGCTTGTAAAGATAGAGAAACCGCTTTGTATGTAAGTTCTCAATTTGGAGATTTAATATTCCAAGCTATTTATGGAAATTTAATTAATTACTACTGGTATTAATTGTTTTGTAGAATATTTAAAACTGAAAATGGTTTATGAATTTTAAGAAAATGTTATCTAGAAGCGGCAATGATTTATTACAAGTGAGAGCAAATAATATTGCTAATACTGTAAAGAATGAGCAGGAGCAAATTATTTCTGAGTACAAAAGAACTGCTTTATCTTTAATAAATCAATTGGCCAACCTAATGGATTTGTCAATTAATAATACTACTTCTTTGTCTCCAGTAGATAGAGATTTCAATCCGAGAGAATTTTGCGAAAAGATTCATGCCTTGAAAAGTACTCTTCGTGATGCCCTTATTGACTGGAAAATAGCACTCGAAACTTACAATGTATGGTTTCCTGAGGATAGATTGAGTATGCCTAAGGAGCTGGAAAATGTTTGTGGCTTAGAGTTTGATGTTTTGGAGGCTGAAGAGGAGTCTGATGTAGAATAATACAAATAGAAGGCAGTGTAACGACTGCCTTTTTTATTGGGCTCGTATCGGCTCTGGCTCATAACCAGTAGAAACCGTAATTGGTCACATGAGAGTTCAACCCTCTCCGGGCCCACTTGAACTAAAACCGATAATGTATGGGATTTATAAAAGATATTATTGTTAACGTGAAAAGATTTGTGAACAAAAAGACATTAAAGGATGCGAATTTAGACCCACATAACGTTAGAAATTATCTTACTGACAGGGATAGTGCATTTATATATGCGTGTCGTAAGTTTAACATTAAACAGGAACAGTTTTTCTTTACTAAAGAAGCTATAGAAAAGTACTATACTGGAAAAGATAATAAATATTCTCTCATCAAGGTGAATTTTGATTTACACACTACTTACAATCATTTGTATATCTTTGTATTTCTTATGTTGAAAGAATTGAACTTATCTACGTATCCGGTTATTAAATCTTTACTTTCACTTTTTATAGGCAAGGGTGTTGAAGTCTGGGATAAACTCGAATCTGCTGTAAGGGTTGCTTTAGAGTCTCAACAGTATTGGGATTGCTCATATAAAGATATGAGGTCTATTTGGAGTAGAGTTAAGATTTGTTTTATGTTTAGTGTTTGTTCAGGAATATATATAAGTTTTAGGCTTCTCGAATCTGAATTGAATTATATTTTTGTTAAATGTCCCAGAGAAAAAATTATTTGGGAGGAACATTGGAAAGAAAAATGTAAACACTGGCAAACTCATACAAATTCTTCTGAATATAAGGAAGAAGGACTTTATCTAGAAGAATTCAAAGTTCTTGGCATTCAACCTACTAAGGATAAAACGCTTATTAAAAAGGCATATAGAAAAATGGTAATCATTTATCATCCAGATAAAGCTGGAGACAACAAAATGATTAGAAAAATTAACGAAGCCTACGAAACATTAATGCGATTATGATAAAATGTATTATACTTATAATTTTAGCTTGTATTGCTATTAGAGCTTTAGTTTTTTTAATTTTGTTATTTGTTACTAAATATAGAATAGATTCCTTGTTAGATGAAATAGTAGACAGCCTTCCTGACGAAAGGTCTGTAAAGGATTTTATTATTGAACTAAATAAGGTAGATTGTGTTTTTTATGAGGATGAAGTCTTTGATAATTTCGTAAGAGTTTTTTCAGATGTAAATCCCAACAATTGGATTAGTCCTTATTTTCTTGCGGTTATCGAAAATAGACTTCCCAACAAAAAAGACACATGAGAAGTTTTATATTTAAGTCTATTTTAACATTTTTTATAATCCTTACATTGGTACAATCAGAAAAAAATAGTACCTTTGTACATAATTCAGTTGCAAGATACCATATTGAATTTGTAAACGGAAATTCTGATTCTGTGTATAAGTTTCAGCAAAGGTATCCTCAAATTGTTGAAGATAGATATGTGTATATTGCTTATTTACATATTTATTGTAACCACAAATTGTATCAGGACTTATTAAGGTCCAACCTAAAATATACACCGGCGGACTGAATCCCCAAAATTCTTCCATTGAATATTATGTTATGCGGAGTTAGACGTCCCGTATAACCTCTAAACGAAAAGGTCCGTCGGTTTCTTTATATCCGGGTGGCGGAATTGGTAGACGCGCTAGATTTAGGCTCTAGAGTCGAAAGACACTTGAGGGTTCGATTCCCTCCTCGGATACACATTATTAATTTTTTAAATTCAAGATTATGGCAATATTTAGTAAAACAGCAACTCTGACTTCTCAGGCTAAAAATCAGGCTGAGGTAAAGCATCAAGAAGCCGAAGCAGCCTTGGCTGAAGAAGAATTATTAATGAATGTCGCTGAACAAAACCAAACTATTCTGACTAAGTTAACTGAATTGCTTAAATAACATGGTTTGGAGAGTAAACCTTGATGGTGATAGGGACGGATTGCTAATCCGCTTCGCTCTGAAAGGAGTTCGGTTCGATTCCGATGCTCTCCTCTTTAATAGAAATATGGAAAATAAAATTAAAGATTTTGAGTCTAAACATAAACTCTTTTTCGATTATTTACTCGATGATACATGGCTATGCGAGAAACCTATAACTCCAAATGAAGTTGCTTCAGTTTGGAGTTGGATGATTGACTTGAAGATTGAGATAACTCCAATATGTAAATTTGAGGAAGTATTTAAAATATCTTTCGCTGATATCGCTCATTACTGGAATAAACATATATTAAAATTATTATGACACTAGATGTATCTAATGATTATAAAGTTAAGTTAGTGGATGAAATGTACGCTAACGATGAGGAATGGTTTACTTTTATTGGTGGAGACGTAGTTAAAGCATATTACTTCGGATTTTTACTAGAATTAGTGTGTCAACAATTTAAATCTGACGGCTTTGGAGATATAGACCCTGATAGAGAGTTAGCTCCTATTAGATGGAGTATACGTAAGTACAAACCTCAAATAGAGTTTTGGAAGAATAAGTATGTCGAATTACATGGAAGAACTGTCCTTCTCACGGATTTAAATTCTTATGTTCTTGACAAAATAGTAATCATTGACGACGAAGATGATTTATTAAAAATTGCAGCCCTCCTTGGAAGAGAGGCATATATCCTTTTACAAGGAGTAGAAAAAGAAAATGAGAAGACTTAGAATTTATACCGATGGGGCATTTAGTTTTGAAAGAAAACAAGGCGGAGTCGGAGTAGTTTTTGTAAAAGAAGAGGATGGGGTTGATACAATAGTTTCTGAGTTTTCTAAAGCATACAAAAATACTACCAACAACAGAATGGAAGTAAAGGCAATTATTCTAGCTTTGCGGTGTATAGTTTCTCCTATTGATAATGTAGTTATTATAAGTGATTCTATGTATGCCATTGGAGGCTCTCATATTGGATTCTTAAAAAACAAAAGAAATAAAAATGTAGATTTATTTACTGAACTGGATAAAGTAGTAGCAAGTAAGCGTAAGCTAATTGAAGACCTTGAAATAGCCTGGGTAAAAGGGCATTATGAGGATAAGTATAATGCTAGAGCTGACGAGTTAGCTGTTAGGGCCAGTCAAGAATATATAAGTGAACATGGACTTAGATAAATGGTACGTTCGATTTGAAACTGCTTGGCTTTTAAAAGCCAAAGGGTTTAACGAGTATTGTGAGTGGGGATATATTGATACTGGTGGAGTTATGGCTTTAAAGGGTTCTATGATTGGAATGAATAATAAAGCTATGTACTCTAACTTTTGCACTGCCCCGCTGCAATCAGAGGTTTTAAGGTGGTTAGATGCAAAATCTATTTTTATATCTGTATCTCCAGTGTTTGAGTTTAATGAAGATAGAGAGGATTATTTGGAATTACAAGGATTTTCCTATTATATTTCATATTATCCGAATGGAATCTTAGACTTGACCGATATTGGTGACTGTAATGTTTATCCCACTAGAGAAGATGCACTAGAAAATGGAATTTTGTGTGTACTGAAAAGTACACTAATTTAGTGAATTGGGCTATAGTGTAATGGTTAGCACACAACACTTTGACTGTTGTAGTTCAGGTTCGAATCCTGATAGCCCAACTTAATAAAAATTTGATATTATGTATTTCGTGTTACTCTTGTTATGGATATCAATAATCATATTAACTGCACATATTGTGTATAGAGCTAATATGGAGCCCAATATCCTTGTTTTACTATTAATGTTTTGTCCTATTGTACATATTATATATGCATTATATATAGGATATAAAACAAAGTACAATATTTTTTCTGTTATAAAGGAAATTTATAAAGAAGCATTATTAATTAAGTAATATCGATATGAAACAAACAATTGAAATTGAATGTCCTAACGGTTATAAACCAGTTTACAATCCTGATACTAAAAAGGTAGAAATTATTCCTGATAATGTCATGGATAGGGTAAAAACTTATGAGGACGCTAGAAGATGTCTGGGTTACGTAAAACTGGGAGACGTTACCTATAACGGGTCAATAAATGCTTTAGCTAAACTTCAGACAATCCTTGAAGCTCTGAACGAGGGACATAAATTTAAGCTCTTGACTGGAAACGTTTGGTATCCCTGGGTAAGATTCTATCGTGTAGATTCCGTACCCGAAGGTTCTAAGATAGTCAGATACTTCAGCTATCAGGGAGAAAAATTTGCTCTCGTTGGCGGCCACGCTACTGATGGTACGCCTTCCGGTCTCGGTTACTTCGCTTCTAACAATGGGGTCGGCAGTGCCGATGCCGCTGTCGGCTTGTTTGCTTGTAAAGATAGAGAGATTGCTGAATATGTATCAACTCAATTCGGGGAACTTGTATTCGAGGCTTGCTTTTCTCGGCATTTCGATGCAGACGAATTTAAATGGTTAAATTGTTAATATAAGGTTATGAAGTACAAAAAGAAATTAGCAAGGCTTAAAGCTAGGCAGGATTGGTGGGATAGACAAAGTAAAGACTATCAAGCTGCAAATAAGAAACCAGGTTCAATTAAAAAAGGATAATATGAAGGTATACGTAATGGTTAGTTTTCCAGAAATCCAAGATTTTATGGAACATCCTCGTTGGAATGAGTGCATTTTTTGCCAATCAATTGAGGGACATGAATGTCCAGATTCAACCTATATGGTTCCGAAGGATTTATACGAAGGTATAGAATCCTATGCCTTTGCTAAGGACAATCTTGGAAAAACATTCTTGTACGAAGGTCGAGAAGTTAAGGTCGTTGGACACAGCGATGAAGATATTATCGTTGAATATTTGGACTGCGATATGGGCTGGTCCGAATTGGATGATAATGATGTCTTACTTATCCCTGCGGATGTAACTGGCAGTCTTTATTACGTTGGTCCGGAAGATTTAGAAGAAAAATAATAATTAAAAGCCGTTCGGGGTTTAGGGAAGCTGGTCCCTGCGACAGTAGGTTCATCCCGATAAGGGAGAATAAACACTCGAAATCCTGCAGAGTAAAAACCTAGTAGATACTAAAGTGTCCAAACCAGACAAAGGGGAGAACGGCTGCTCCTCACATATTTAACAAGGGGCTATATTAAAATACTCAAACCAGAGCCCCTGACGCTTAGAGTGTTAGAAAGTCGAAATTCAACACTTAAATAAACTTGAAGAGAAGTTGTCTAAGTGAACAGACCATTGGGTAATTCCATAGGAGTGCTGTTAGGAGTATAACCGCCAGCTCACGCGGTATATAAGCTGGGATGCCGAGTTTAGATGTTCTTCGTGAGGAAAACACCATCTGATAGTCTACAGGATGAGAAATATGGTAGTCGGAGGGATTGTAGTTACCCCGTTATAATTAACTACACTTGCCCCGTTAGCTCAGTTGAATAGAGCAGCACACTTCACACGGTTGGTGAGCCGTAAATCACCATTAAGCACCTTACTACTAAAATTGGTTGCCACTTGTTTAATTCATTAATTATTCGTATCTTTGTATTCGAATCAATAAATGAATACGAATTATGACAAGTAAATGGATTGACGAGAAATCAAATCTAGAGCAACTGATTTTAGTAGATAAGCTTAGCTATGAAGAGATAGGAAGAAGATATGGATGTACAGGTTCAAATATTAAGAATGTTGCACGTAGAATAGGTATTGAATTACCTGCTAGACGTAGTATAAACCCTAGTGAAACATTTAACAGAGTCCACAAGCAGTGCATAAACTGTGGTAAGGAATTAATTAGTTACAATGGTTCTTATGGTAAGTATTGCAGCAACAAATGTCAAGCAGAGCATAGACATAAGTTAGCGTATCAAAAGATACTGGAAGGTGATTCTAGTATAATGAGAGCTAACTATTCCCCGCAACCATTTAGAGATGACATCTTAAATGAACAAGGAGGAATCTGTGCTATTTGTGGTATGAAACCTGTATGGAATGGTAAAGAACTGGTCTTTGTCATTGACCATATTGATGGTCATGCATCTAATAATAAGAGAGGTAATCTCAGATGTATTTGTCCTAATTGCGATTCACAATTAGACACGTATAAGTCTAAGAACAAGTGTGGAGAGCGTTCTTATTATCGCTACCATAAGGAAGAAGAGATGCTTAATTGTGAATAACTAGGTTCGAATCCTGGTATTCATTCTAATGTGCGGGTCACTGGTTTGAATCCAACAAATAATTTACAATTATGGTAAAATTTGAAAAAAAGATTACACAATGTAGGGAATGCCCTCATTGTAGAATTGTTCCTGACCCAGACCCGAGCGATTGGTTCAACGATGATGATGAAAAAGCGTTCTGTAGGGAGGCAGGGCACAAATTAATTGAAAACATGCTAAGACCTTACGAGAGAATAATAATTCCTGATTGGTGTCCCTTAAGAATCCTTGAGCTCAAAGCTTGAGGATTTTTTATATATATTAATTTAAATGGATAAAGAAAATTATCAAAAGGTTGCTAAATTCTGTATGAAAGGCAAATGTAAACCCAGAGAAAACTCTTATGGGGTAATATGGTGTGTTAGATGCGGTAAATTACATGGATATAACACCTCTGCAGAATTTCTAAAGGAAGAAGACAAAATTATTGTTACTTAATTTATATCCAGATAGTTTAACGAATAGAATACAACACTACGAATGTTGAGGTCAGGGTTTGATTCCCTGTCTGGGTACTTAATTCTAAAGTTTATGACAGATACAGAAAAACTTAAAATTCTTAAACAAGGTAAGAAACTATTTGTTGAACATCCAGAGTATTGGGGAATGTGCTTTTGTCTTGAACATGCTATGGCTGGAACTGAGAGAGGAATTGTGAAATACGATGAACGTGACATTGTCGCAACATTTCCAGAATTCAATCGGAAATTTTTAAACGCACCTAAGAATAGAGAAAGTAAAGCATATTGGTGGGAACCGGATACCGAGTCTGGACACAATGCTAGAGTAGCAGCGTTTGATAAATTAATTGAGACTTATGAGCACAAAATCAATCACGCAAATTCTTGAGTTTCTAGATGATAGGGGAATTCCTAAACAGGAAGTTTCATACGAACAGTACTACCTTATGGAATGTCAATCACGGCTTACAAAACTGGGAATTACAGCGTCTGTAGGAGTTCGCAAGAGTACTGGATACTTTACAGCAGAAACATGGATTTATAACAAAAGGAAATCTACACCTGGAAAACCTTGTTGGGAAAGATTATTTTCTCCATTCGGTTTTAGAGACTATGAGGAGGCTCTATGTCATGCAATGATACAGGGTATAACCAAAATACTGGAAGATGATGCAAAAGAATATGGATTTTAAGGAAGTATATAAAGACCTTTAAAGACTCTGGATATTATAAAGTATTTACTTCGAAGGAAAATATGATGTTAATGGATTGCTAAGAATTTAAATAATAAAAAAAATGATAGCGTTTAGAATTATTTGTATTGTAATTATGTTGCTATTAGCAATATATTACGGAATGTTAGTTCTTCATTTATTTGGAGTAATAAGGTTTACAAATCGAAAAATTACTGCGTCTAGGTGTTTAATTCCATTTTATTACTGGGTTGCAGACCCGAAAAGTTATAATTAATCGAAATTTATTAATTTTTTTATTAAATAATCTAAAAAATGAGAAGACTTAAACTTTTAGGTGTTATTGTTGGCATTTTTGCTGTAGTGTTAATCGCATGTTTTCCTATGATTGCAGAGGACATGGACAAGAGTAAAATCGGAATTAATCAAATTCCTATTACTGGTACTTATGAGTATTGGACAGATGGAGGTTTCCAGTGGCAGAAATTTGGAAATGTGTCAATTTATGACAAGACTAGTCAAATTTGGTTCAATGAGATAAAGAAAGACTCGGATGGAAATCCTTACATTGACAACTCTCTAGAAAATCCTGCAATGACAATTACTTATAACGATAAAGGAAAGGGCTTTGTTATGGGTTCTGTTCGAGTAGAAATGCCTCTTGAGACTAAGTATCTAGAAAGAATTCAAACTCATTATGGAAATCAAGAGAAATTAATTCGAGATTTAGTAAAGCCGACTTTAAGCAAAGTTGTCATGTCTTGTGGTCCTCTTATGTCTTCGCTAGAATCTGTAAGTGAAAAGAGAACCGATTTGATTGCTCTTATTACAGACCAGTTAAATCATGGAGTTTATAAAACTAAGGTGACTACAGTTAAAAGCATCAATCCTCTTACTGGTGAAGAACAGCTTACTAAAATCGCAGAAGCAATTCCGGACTCTTTAGCTCCTAATGGAATTAAGCGTCAAGAAGAATCTCCGTTTGCATTCTATGGTTTAAAGGTTTCTCAATTAGCCATCTCCGATACTGATTATGAGAACGCAACTAAGGCTCAAATCAGTAAACAAAGAGAGGCTGACATGTCTATAGTAACAGCTAAAGCTAAAGCTCTAGAAGCTGTACAACGTACGATTCAAATCGAGGAAGAGGGTAAAGCATCTGCAGCTCAAGCTAAATGGGAACAAGAAAAAATTAAAGCTGTAGAAGTTACTAAAGCTCAACAGGCATTTGAAGTTGCAGAATTGCAGGCTAAAGAAGCTAATGAAAAAGCTAAGAAAATCATTGCTGAAGGTAAAGCAGAAGCGGAAGCCAATAGACTTAAAGTTCAAGCTGGTTTAACTCCTCAAGAACAGGCCGAATGGAACTATAAAACAACTGTTGGTGTGGCTGAAGCTTTGTCTAAATCTGAAGTTAAATGGGTTCCAGACGTTATGCTAAGTGGTAACGGTGGAGGAAACAATGCAATGGATGCAGTAGGTTTACGGATGGTAATGGATATCGCCGATAAACTGAATAACTCCAAAAAGTAACTTCTTTAAACTATTTGTAGTCCAATCCATGTAATCCATTACGTGGGTTGGGCTTATTTTTTTTTACTAACTTATGACTAGAAAGAGAATTAAAAAATTTATTGTTCTGCCAGATTCGAAAAATGGACAGGTATTGCATTTTGTATTAAAATATAAAATCTTTTTTGACGAAGTCATTAAAGTTAGACTTAAGTACAATTATTCAAATAACAGTCTAGATATTAAAGCTATAACTGGAGCTGTAAAGAATCCAAACTTTTGTAGTATTTTGGACTGTGTTAGTTTGGCTCGGGAGCTTAATCGATATTTGGATAAATATGTAACGTTCGAGCCTAGGCTTACTGGACAAATGTTGCATGACCAGTTGGCAAAACAAGATTTAGTTTATCCATTTTAATATGAAATAAATGAATGTAGAAGAATTAATTGGAAAGAATGTTACTTTGACTAAACTAGAATCTACAAGATATAGAGATGGGCATCCTAATGGGATTGAGCCCGGTTATGTAGCCTGTGGTAAACTTATCAGTGCCAGAGTTGGAGGCATAGCCGAGGTTATTGGACCTAGGGGTTTTTGGGATTACTTTCACACTTCTCTAATAAAAAAGATAGAAGGAAATCTTATATATACCTTGAATTCTGTTTATGAAGTTAAAGAGCTTTCTGAATCACAAGATAAATTTGTTGCTAATTTCTTTAAAGAAAATAAATTAAGTGATTATTCAGGAAGAAGACTTCAAGCTTGAATCCATCTCTGATAGTAGTTTATTTTTTGACTTAGAACTGCTTCACACAATTAAACCAAAAGGTGGGGAGGAACGTCAAGAATTTAAAGTAGCTGGTTATGGATTGCAACTTGAAACTGCAATGAAAAAAATAGTTCAGTATAGAATTTCAGTCAAACATAGAGATAAAGCTCTTTCTATGGCTGAATATATGAAGGAGTTTAAAAAGATTTATCAAGATATAAGTAAATTATGCGAAATGAAATAGTTAAGGCTATTAATAAACTATGCGAAGAACTTGATAGTGCATATTATATAAATGCAGGAGGATGCTGTTATTGTGCTAGTTTAATTGCTAGAGAATTAGAAGCCCGCAAAATAAAATATAAGTTAATCATATACGACCATTCTACAAGAGATGTTTCACCTCTCTCTATCCGTCGCGATATCAGAAGTCGTAATAAACGTTCTGACTTTAATGATATTATGTTTTGTGGAAGTCATTACGCAATTATGTTACAAAATGGGGAAATATTAAACTCTGGAGACTATTCTAGTCGTTATCCTCACGTAGCTGTCTGTTATATAAACAGTAAACATATAAGATGGATGTACGATAAGGGAGACTGGAATAGGTGTTACGATACTAAATACAACTCAATAGTAGCGAAACGTATTAAACAAGTATTCAAAAAATATGAAGAACTCTAAACCAAAGAAAGTCTATATTTCGACTAAACTTATGGTATGTCCTAGATGTGGATGTCAAACTAAACATTCGTTATTTGATTCTGAGAAAGGGATATACAAGTGTATAATATGTAAAACTATTCATGTATGATATTTTTGTGGATAATGGTGATTGTGGGCTATGTGATTCCTACAATTGTTTTTATGGATTTTATACGGGCTTCTATTCTGTATGGAAGGGAATGTGATGACAGACTAACATTAGGTCCAGTTATAATTGCATCCCTTATTTCTATAATTCCGATAATGAATGTATTTGTGGCTTGCAACGCTTATGGTGATTTAAGCAGACAAGAAAGAGAGGGAATGACTAAGTATAGTTTATTTTGCAAATTATTTTATATGGAATTGTGACAAAATTCTTATTTGTAGGACTCATTTTGGGAATAGTTCTTGTAATGGGTTGCAGCAAAGTTCCAGCTGAAAATAGGAACATTATTCCTGGTGAATGTATTTTCTCTCAGGGTGCGAGTTCTGTGTATGTATTTACATATGAAGAGCAAAAATATATGATAGCTACAAATGGCTATCAAGGTGGAGTATCAATTATTAAAGTACAGTGAAAAATTATGAAGAAGATTGTAAAGAAACAAAAAGTAGAAAGAGAGCCGGTAGACGTAACAAACGATGCAATGATGGTTGCTGAAGGAATTAGACTTCCTAATCTAAAACCTCGTGATGTTTCGATTTGGACTAAAACTCCGTCCGAAAAAGCCAAACTGAAACAAGCTAAAAGACGTGATAAAACTAAATTCACAACTCGTTGGGCAGCGCAGCCAAAACATACTTGTCCTTTGGTAAGTAAAATGATTTTCCATATAATTCCTCTTACTAAGGGTGGAAAAACGACCCTTTCCATTTCTAGTACTTTATATGATATTCCACGAATTCTTAAACAGTACAAAAATGTAATGTTTGAAACATATTCATGGAATGGCAAAACGTATAAGAGAAGCGAGCTACCGTTCTGGGGATGTTGAGTTGACTGTTGCAGATGAGTTTATCTATGAGGTAAATTTATATGTAATATATCTGGATAGAGTTGAGACTGCAGGGTCTCGATTCTATTCTTCTCCCAAACCTCTGAAATACAAAGAATGCAAAGTAATTAGAAAGGATAAAACTGTTACGATAATGAAAACAGTTACTTGGGTGTCAGCTCCAATTAGTTATTTAGAAAATAATAATTTTGTTTTATGCGATGAACGACGAAAAAGTAGAAAATGTAATTCAGGAAGAAATAAAAAAAGATGAAGGCAATACTACTCCCTCTATGAAAGTTACCGAGTTTATAATCGATAAGAGTAGAAGAGTGTGTCCTTTAAGTGAAAAAACTATTAAAATGTTAGTTACTCAGTTAGCAGCGGAATTGAGTAATTATAATATGTATAAAACATTTGCCAATTGGTTTGACACTCAAGGATTAACTAAATTGGGAGAATATTTTGAAGGAAGAGCTGAAGAAGAAAAAAAGCATCATGATTGGATTTATTGGTATTTAACCTATAATGATGCCGAATTTGAGTATCCAGAAATTCCAGCAACTAATGTAACTATTAAGGATAGGGAAGAACCTTTCAGAGCTACGGTGGATAGAGAGATTGAAACTACCATGCGAATCAACAGCATCGTAAAACATGTTTTTGAAGAAGGTGACTATGCTACATTCCAATGGTTCATGTCTGAAGACACGGAAACCGGTTCTTTAGTTAAGGAACAAGTGGAAGAGGAATCCATTAGTAGAACTATCCTTGACATGGCTTGTGAACAAGCCTCTTGGTTACGTAAAGAAAATGCAATTCTTGATTTTTATAAAAATAAATAAAGTTAATTATGAAAAAAATTGTTTTTAAAGAAGGTACTTTTGTTGATTTTAAAGGTAACAAACGTGAGTATACAATGTGTGCAATCAGTTTGCCAATCTCCGAAACTGATGATAATGCTGGTAATGATGAAGTAAAACAACTTCGTTTAGGAATTGCTGTACGTAGAGAAGGAGACGAATATGTACGTGGAATAGGAATGACTGAAGCTGAGAGAAAGGCTATGGAAAATCCTTTCAACATTATTCGTTCTACTACTGTAGGTGTTATCAATCAGGAAGTGGTAGAATCTATCTTGAATCAAGAAAGTAAATTTTTCGAAGCAAATCCGGGTAAGTATTTAGCAACCTATTCTGCTGACAAAATGAATTGGGAAGACGAGCAGAAAGTAAAAGAAATCTACAAATCCCTTCCAGAAGAAGCGAAAAAAGTGCATGAGTACTTGGTAACTGCATCTGATGAAGTTCTGAAGGACCTTGCTATTTGTGTTGCCTGGAGTTGCTTGCAAAACGAAAAGGGCGAATTATGATAAAAGAATATTGGGCAGCGTTCTTATTAGTAGGACTAATATGTACTACTAGTACCATGTTTCTAATGGATAGGTTTTATAGAAAGAACCAAGAGCTTCCCAATAATGATTATAAAGAGTTGGTGCACAGCATCGACTCTTTAACAAATCATATTAGTCTAATTAGTAAAACCAATGATAGTCTTAAATCGGTTATAGACACTACGAAGTTTGAGATTATTATAAATCAAGAAAAATATGAAGAAGATTTTATTAATATTACTAATCAGCCTATTGGGGACGACATTGAGTTTTTCACAAAATATCTATCCGAAAGTTACGAAAGATTCTTTGGTAGTGATAACCCCTCAACAGTTAAAACATACTAATCTTGTATTTTTAGAACATAAAAAGCTCTTAAAAGAAGTAGATTTATTAGATTGCCAAAACAAAAATCTTGCTCTTATAAACAAGAATCTTGAAAGGGCTGATTCTATTAAGTCTATTCAACTTAAAAGATGCATGTTGCAAGCAGAAATGCAAGACCAAGCTATAACTACTCTCAATAAAACAATTCAAAAGAAAGACCAAAGAATAAAAGCGTGGAAAAATTGGGCGATTGGAGGGTTTACTGTTAGTGCTGGATTATTAGCTATACTTTTAATAAAATGAACAAAATCAGGTACTATATATGTCTTCTTGTAGGGGCAATGATTATTGGAACGTTTCAACTAGGAGTTCCTCTTACATTTTTTCTTGCTTTTACTTGGGGACTATTTTTATCGTGGCTTTATTATGATTAACAATATAAATGAGTTGGCTGAAAAAGGTTTGAGACCTTGTGTTCTACCTCAAATGTCTGGAGGTAAATGGTTTTGGTGTGTCGGAGTTTATATAGGCAACAACACCAGAGCAGAATGGCTTAGAAATCATACAGAAGAAGGTGGACCTATTGGAGGATATTCTGATTATTACGAAGCTTTAGATGCTGCAATAGCATATTGTAACAATTATAAACCAAAAATAGAACATGCCAGCAAAAAAGTTTCAAAACGATAAAGACAAAGACGGAGTTAAATATAAACATCCAGAAAGAACTTGTAAAGAGTGCGCAAAATACCCTTGTTTTATTGGAATAGAGAAAAAGATTTGCGATTTTGCCAAATATGGGTGTATAAACTATAAAGATAAATGATAGCATTAATACTTAGTATTCTTCAATTATTAATATTGGTTGGCATGGTATATGTGTTTGATAACCATATCTATGTCTATACAGGTGGTGCGTATAAAAAAGCTCACGTAAATAATTTTCTTAAAATACTAACATTCGTAGCAGGATGCGTTCCAATTGTAGGAGTGTTTGTAATGATTCCGTACGTTGCTGAACTTGGGGATGCTAAAATGGATGATTCGTGGAAAGAAAATAAACTTCTTTATTGGTTATTTAAATGAAGACGTATTTATATTACTTAACACTTGCAATTATATGGGCCTGTTTGTAAAAGTGTCTCCCAAAGGAGATAAAACTATAGGATGGAGACAGGTATCAGATGAAGATATAGAAGACTATCGTAATGGAGAAATTGTAGAGCTTTATAATTTCTCTGGCGGAAGGTGCTTTAGTGATGCTTTCACTATTTTAGAAGAAATAGAATCTGACTCTTTCGAGAAACTCGATTGGAATAATACTTTTATCGACCCTAAACTTAAGTCTTGGAATGGTAATGGATGGATTGATAGGGATGGTAAAGTTTATCCTTGTGATTGGATGGAGCATGACACTATGGCTTATCTATATTTCAAATTTGATACATACACCTTAGAAACTCTTGGATGGATTAGAGTGAATTATGACATACCATATTGTGTAAGTAAAATTACTCAAGCACAATATAATAAATGCAAGGAATTGAACATTAAAGTTAGAGAAGAGGACGTACTATGGCAATAAAATGTAAAACAGTTAATAGAAGTAAATTAAAAGAGTATAACATATACTCTGGACTTGGAGGTGGCTTTGGTGGAGCAAGCTATCAATATACCACTCTTTGTGAGAGTGCTGAAGATGCAGAGAAAGAAGCCTATGAATCTGCTGTAGAAGAGTACCAATCTTATGAGGGCTTTAACAGTATCCCTACTTGGTCCGATTCACTTGATGCAGCGATGGAAGAAAATCCTGGAGTACCAGAAGACGAACTTCATGAAATTGCTGATGAAATCTATAACTCTATTATGGAGGGATGGATTGAATATTATTGTATCCTCACAGAAGATGACGATATTGAAGAAGATGACTTGATTCGAGACTACGTCATTGAGGATGATAACGATACTGGCGAAACTTGTAGCCAAGAGTAGTGATATTGATAATTACATTACTTATGTATTTGTAGATTTAGAAAGTAAAGAGTATCTTATGTGTGTTCAGTTCCCTAATTGGGAACATCGAGAACTACGTCTAGGAGAAATTGGCTATCTAGAGTATAAAGAGATTAGAGCTGGTATAGATAAGTGGTATGATGGGACTAATTTTATTCCGTATAATTATTCCAATATTCAATTTATAAAATTTGTTGCAAAACCCGCTGAGAAGGAGTTTTGTGCATATCTATAACCAGACAGAGCGCAAAAGATAACTTTTAAAACAAGTAGATGATGATTAATTGAGAAAATAGTAAAAGTTTATAAAAGTTATGACAGTTAGAGAAAAATTGGAAGACGCATTAAATGCTAAAGATAACAACATTAAAGCATTTGTTTGGAAAGGTGCAAAATCTGAAGTAAATGGAGAAAAAGTACAAGAGGAATATCGTTTAATTGATTGTTCAGAAGAGCAATTGAGAGAATTTTATAACCATTGTATTTCTATGTTGAGAAACAAAGACCAAGCACATCCGGGAAGATATGTTCTATTGGACATTATTAAAGACCAAAGAGAAAGATGTAACGCGGAATTATATTTACGTTACTTAGAGAAAGGTTCTGAAGATAGAAAACCTTATCCGAGATATTTATACCTTTCTGCTCTTAATGGAATTCTTGACGCAAATCGAGAAACCCTCACTAAAGAAGCGTTGAGAACATGTCCTATATCTCTTGTAACAAACGGAATTCCAGAAGAATTTAGTAATCTTCCAATTGATTTAGTAATAGATGGATGTTTAGACACACTCGGTAAATTCAATAAGCAACACATTACTCTTACGTTTATTCTTAAACAAGGAGTATGGTTTTCCCCTCAAGAAATGAAAGACTTGATGGAAAAGGATGAAGTTACTGGACAAGTTCGAGACAGAATTGAAGTTGTGAAAGAACGTCTAAATCTTAAGCAATCCATGACTTTGAAGGCTAACCCCAAAGGTTTGTCGTACAGTGCATTACGTTCTATGGTTAATTTAAAGAGTAAAAAATATTCTGACTTAACAACGGAGCAATTATTGACGTTGAGAAATAGAATTCTGTTTGCTCTTGAAGCAGATGTTAAATATCATATTAGCCAATGGGAGACTAGAATGCGACAAATCGAAAAAGTTGCAGAATATCATGGATATACTCTATAATTTTATTACATACCTTTATTTAAATCTTCATAAACTTAGTGCTATTCCAATAGATAATTATGTAGGATTATTCTATATTATTAACTGAATGGATTTATTCTCCCCGCCTACTCGTGACGAGAGACAAGAATTGGGAAGAATTAGGTGGATTGATAATAAATGTAGGGGTACACTTGAATATGCAACTGGAGTTGGAAAAACTACTACTGCTATTAAGTGTGTCCAAAGTGTTCTAAAGAAATACTCAGGTTTTAGAGTATTAGTTGTAGTTCCTACTGAAACTCTTAAAGACCAATGGGTCAAAGCCCTGGTGAGTGCAGGAATTTTCATGAATGCAGAAGTAGTAATTATAAATACTGTAGTAAAACATGAATGGAAATGTGATATATTAGTGATTGATGAAATCCATAGAATGGCGTCAGATTTATTCCATAAAGTATTCGAAATGGTTAAATATAAGTTAATTTTAGGATTAACTGCTACTATGGAAAGATTGGATGAAAAACACACTACGATAGAGCAATATTGTCCAGTCATAGATAGGATTTCGATTGAAGAAGCTACTCAAAATGGATGGTTAGCTCCATATAAAGAATATAAAGTATATCTTGACGTGGACCTTACAGAGTATAATACCTTAAACAAGGAATTTAATGAACACTTTGCATATTTCAATTATAATTTTGATTTATGCATGAAATTAGTTGGGAAGGATGGTTTTAGGAAAAGAATGGCCTACAGAGACTTATTATATACGGGAAATGACCAAGTTACTAAGTCTCAGTTATTAAAAGAAATTACTTTACATGCTATGGGTTTTATGAGAACCATGCAGAAGAGAAAATCCTTTATATATACACATCCTAAAAAAATTGAAATTGCAAACCTAATTCTAGATTATCGGAGAGACAGTAAAGCAATAACATTTTCTCCGACTATTGAAGTAGCAGAGAAAATAAAATATGGTGGAGTACTTCATTCTAAACAAACAAAGAAAAAAAATGCTATGACTTTAGAGGATTTTATTCCTATGAAGGTCGGAGTACTTAATACTTCTAAGGCTCTTAACGAAGGAGTTGATGTTCAAGGTCTTAATCTTGCTATTATATTAAGTAACACTAGTTCTAAAACTGAGAAAACTCAAAGAATCGGTAGAGTTATTAGATTCTCCCCGAACAAGGTTGCTGAAATTTTTACTCTTGTTTTAAGAGGAACCGTTGAAGAAGAATGGTTCCAGAAGTCAAACGCTGATAAGAAGTATTTTACCATAGATGAAGAGCAATTAATACATGTATTAAAACACGAGGAATTCAGAGAAGTTAAATCCAAACCTCGTAAAATGATATTTAGATTTTAGTTATGACATTAGAGGAAGCTGCCAAGCAGTATGACATTTCTATGAGTTACGCAGTTCAACTCCAGGGAAGTACATGTTTATGGGGATGGACTTGGAGCGTAGAATGTGGATACCAAGCTTTTGATGGACGTATAGTGTATCCCACTGCAGGTGAATGCGAAAAAGGACTCATAGAGTTTCTTAAAACGTTCACTGGTCCAACCAAATAATTTCAAGTTAAATTTACCTAAATCTAATAATGACTTGGAAATGTGAATTATTTTTAGTATCTTTGTACTCTTAATTCATTAATAATGACGACAGAGAGAATGTTAGAACTCATTATTCTTAATAAATTCATGGATAGATATAATAATATGTCTTCACAAGTTAAGACACTTACCTGTAAAACAATTTCTATATCAGAAATGGAAGAAAGGAGACTTTTATTAGAAGAAGAGTTCTTAGAACCGTATGTAATTGATAACGCTCCGAAAGGAGACTAAAGTAATTGCAGTTAGAGATTAATAATTTATTTATTTAATTTTTAACTGTTTGGAAAAACTAAGTTTAACCATTGACAATGAGCTAGCGTTGATGGAGAAATATCAAATCTCCCCCAACGAATGGTTCTTAATCAAATTATTATTTCTTGCTAATGAGGAATATTTTCCCGAATACATTTTTAGATTCTTAGCAATTCCTGCGGAAATGCGAGGAGATGTTAGAGAGATGTTGATTAGTCTACAAGAGAAAGGAGTTATTCTCAAATCATATAAAATTCCTAAGAAAGGAGAAAAATTTTATGCCGAGGATGTAGAATTTAATAAGGCATTTCTCAAAACATATTTTCGCGCATCTTACGAAATGGGAGAAGAACTATGGCAAGCGTATCCAGACAATACTATTATAAATGGAGTACCTTACACATTAAAAAATGTAGGTAAAAAATATAATTCTATTGAAGACATGTTTCGGGCTTATGGTAAGGCCATCTCCTATAATGAAGAGAAGCATAGGCATATTATGGAACTGTTGAAATGGGCGCTCGAGAACACTAGCTACATCTGTTTTAATATATGTGAGTTTGTTATTAGTAGAAAATGGGAAGAATTAGAAAGACTAAAGAACGGAGATGGAAGCCTTATAAATTATAATGCAGTTCGTTCCTTATGATTACTAATTCTCTTATTCATCAAATTACTTTAGGTAGAGATGGAAAGAATTGGGGATATAGAATGGGGTTGCCTAAACTGGAATCTATAATCGATGGAGTTACTCAAAATACTTATACATTGATTTTCAGTGGAACTGGTAGCGGTAAAACATCGTTAGCTTTATATTCTTACATATATCGTCCTTTGATGGAGCATCTTCATGATGGAAACTTTAAAGTTACGTATTTTAGCTTAGAAATGAGTAGTGAATTATTGTTTGCTAAGCTATTATGTATGTATATCTTTGAGCATTATGGAGTAGAATTGTCTACTAAAGAATTACTTTCTAAAGAGAGAAATTATCGCTTATCTGACGAAAATTATCAGATAGTAAAGGATTGTATTCCATGGTTACGCGATGTTGAAAATGTTATTACGGTACATGACAAAGCTTTAAATGCCCAGGTACTTTATGCAACTCTTTATAAAGAATTAGAAGAAGAAGGTGATTTTATTGAAACAGATACAAGAATAACTTATGAAAAGCATAACGAGAATCTTGTGCACCTTGTAGTTATCGACCATTTAAGTTTAGTTCGCAAATCAGAAGGAAGAAATTTAAAAGAAGAAATGGATACTGTTTCTTCTTATTTAGTAACGCTAAGAAATAGGTGTAAGATAAGTCCTTTAGTCATTATGCAGGCTAATAGAGAGTCTACATCTATGGATAGAAAAAAAGCTGGATTGGACAACATGCAGCTATCAGATATAAAAGATAGTGGTTCTCCAGCTCAAGATAGTGAAATCATTATTTCTATCTTTAATCCTCATAGGGAAAGATTAAATTCTCATAGAGGGTATGATATAAGTACTTTAGGAAGTAGATTTAGAAGTATTACTGTATTAAAAAATAGATATGGTGAGGCCGATGTAGAAGTTGGTGTTGCTTTCTATGGAAAGTGTGGCCTATGGAAAGAATTACCTAGAGCTGACGAAATATACGATTATGATAAATATCTTACTTCCAACTATCTTCTTGAAGAAGATAGCGAGATTGCGCAATTACCCAAAGATAACGTAAAAGAAGATAAACCCATAAGAATTCCAATTACGTTATAAAAATGGCAGAAATGATTTGTATTTGTGGAGAGTCTGGTTCTGGAAAGACTACTTCCATTAGAAATTTAAATCCAGAAGAAACTTTTATTATTACAACAACTGGAAAAAGACCCGGAATACCTGGAGCTAAGAAAAAATATCCTACATTAAATGCACAAGGCAAAACTAGAGAGGAATTGGGAAATTTCTATACTACTACCAATGTAGACAACGTTGCAACAATGTTGAAACTTATAAATGCGAAAATGCCTTGGATTAAATACGTTGTTATTGATGACTTCCAATATTTCATGGCTTTTGAAGCCATGGACAGAGCTAAAGAGAAAGGGTATGAAAAGTTTACAGAGATGGCTCAACATGCTTATTCTGTAATGAAAAATGCAATGAATCTCCGTGATGATTTGTATATTATTGTATCTACTCATAGCGAAAACATGGGAGATAAAATTAATCCATATTATAAAATCAAAACCTTGGGTAAAATGCTGGATAGTGTAATTACCCTAGAAGGTTTGTTTACTTATGTATTTTTCACTGTAATAGATAAGGACGAAGAAAACAAACCTTGCTATAAGTTTAAAACTAACTCAGATGGAACTTGTACAGCTAAGTCACCAATGGGATTATTCAATGAACTGCTTATAGACAATGATTTAGATATGGTTATTAAACGTATTAAGGAATATAACGGCGATGAGGATTAAAATGCTATTAGTATTCGATTTCGACCCAGAAACAGGTGAGTATACTCCTGTTTCCAGAGAAATCGTTGAGGATAAGGCTGTGACAGCTGAAAAAAAGCAAAAGACGTCTAGAAAAAAGACCGTAGTAACTGAAATAGAGGGGGTTACCGGTCCAGCTCTAATATTAGAGGATAATAAGTATTGTTTAAATCAAGAAGCAGCCGATGCTCTTGGTGTAGCTCCCGAAGATAGACTAGAAATTAAATATGAAAGAAAAGGCAAAACTCGCACTCCGGTAATTGGCTCTAACGAGGCTTTCGGAACTAAGGGAGGAAACAAACTTACACAATCCTTAACAGTTAGTTGTAGGGGTAAGGCTAATGAAATGCTTGCGGAATTTGGTACTATTTTTACCTTAAGTCCACATCCGTCTAGTGATGGATTATTTATATTAGAAGGAGACAAGCCTGCCCCAACCCCTAAAGAAACAGAAGAGATAAAAATAGATATTGAAGATGAACCAGTTGATGACCTTCCATTGGATACACAATTGGCAGATATGTTAGTAGATGATACAGACAATGACAAGATTTCTGGATTTGACTATACATTAAAATAAAAATATCTATTATGGAAATGAATTTTAACCTTTCGAACACACAAGCAATTTCTTCTTCAATGCCTAGACTTAAACCCTATGAAATTCATAGAGTTGCCTTTAAGGATATCAAGGTAGAACGTATTCAAGGTAAAAAAGACCCTGATGCAGTTTACGAAATTCTAAAGGTTCGTTTTGAGAACAAGGATGGTTATTATGAAGAAAGCATTTTCTTCCCTAAAGAAAGTGATTTGAAGAGACCTACTCGTCAGAATAAAGAAGGTCATGAGGTAGAAATGCCATGTAACTTTGAGAGAACCATGACGTTTATTGCCCAGCTTGGTACTGTACTTGCCCCTGCAGAATATGGCAAGATGAAAGGTGTTTCTTTTAAGAGTTTTAATGAACTGTGCGATGCACTTATTAAAATTTTAAAGCCAAAAATCGGTACTGAAACTAATTTGAAATTAATTGGTAAAGTAGATAAGGATGGGAACTTTGTTCCGTGCTTACCTTATTTCGTTGCTCTGAACAAACAAGGAGAGTGCTTCCCCTCTGATAACTTTATAGGTGATAAAGTGTTCTTCTCTCCTTTTGAAGAAAAGAGAAAAGAAGAAATGCTTAAGAAGAAACCTACTGATATGGCTGCTAAAGAAAAAGAGACTGCAAACGACACCCCTTCTGATGAAACCGCAGAAGCTGATGCAATCGATTTTAATTCTTTGAAGTAAGATTTCGTTTTATAGTGCTTAATAATTAAGTACTAAAGTTAGTTGGAATTGAGGCTAATAACTGGTATCTTTGTGGTTCAATAAATTATCTTTTTATACATGGAAATACAAATTGAACCAACCATCACAAAAGACTATTTATTATCCAAATACCCTCAAGAGACTTATATGGAATACTATTTGGGTATTCCCGTCAAAAAAGGGTTATTCAAATCACCACTTCGAGCTGATGACCACCCGACTTGTTCATTTTATGTGAACAAATCAGGTGACGTTATCTTTAAGGATTTCAAAGGTGACTTTTATGGCAATTTTATAAGTGTTGTAATGAGGAAGTATAGTTGCACATATCATATGGCTATGAAAATTATAGCTAATGATTTTGGGTTAATAAAAAATCCTCACATTAAAAGAAATCCCGGGAAAATTAATGAAAATCCAAAGAAATTTGAAGAATCTGGTCCAGCTAGTATTCAAATTGAGATGCAGGAATTTTCTCAAAAAGAACTCAGTTGGTGGGCTTCTTATGGTATAACAAAGGATATTCTAAAGAAATTTAGAGTTTACTCCTGTAAATCTGTTTTTTTAAACGGAAATTATTTTGCTTCGTCCAGCGAGCAAAGTCCCATTTATGGTTACTATAAAGGTAAAAAGGACGGACTGGAGTTATGGAGAATTTATTTTCCTAAGCGCAAGTCATACAGATTCCTTTCTAATTGGTCTGCAAAGATGATTCAAGGATTAGACCAACTCCCTAAAAAGGGAAAAGTGTTGGTTATAACCAAATCTCTTAAAGACGTAATGACTTTGTACTCGTGTGGACTACCTGCCATTGCCCCAAACTCTGAAAACTTATTTATTCCTGACGTCCTGTTTGAGAAATTGAAAGGGTCATTTGATTATATTTGTGTGTTATACGACAATGATTTAGCCGGATTATCTAATATGAATAAAATTAGAAAACAATTCGACATTCCTTGTTTTTGGATACCTCGCAAATATGAAGCAAAGGATATTTCAGATTATCATAAGAAATATGGAAGAGATAAGACAATTAAACTAATTCAGGATGCAGTAAACGAATATGGCAGAAAAACAAGGAGAGGAACAGAAACCAAAGAAGAAGCATACCGGAGCGTATGCAAAGAGAAAGGGTAATAACTACGAATTGAAGATTATTAAAGAATTGACGGCACTGGGATTTGAAGGACTGAAATCTTCGCGCTCAGAGTCAAAAAATCTAGATGCTGATAAAATTGATATAGCAGAAACAATTCCAAACACTCTTCCGTTCTACGTGCAATGTAAGTGTACTAAGAATAAACCCTCTTACCAAGACATTATTCCTAATTGCCCTCGCAAGGATAGACCTCTTGTTATTTTCCACAATTATCAAGTAAATAAGGAGGTTAATATGGGTTCTATTGGAGAATATGTTATTATGACAAAAGAATTTTTTTACAATCTAATAAAGGCGACTAAGTGATTAGTTGCCTTTTTTATTATTATGACAAAAGAACAACGAGAAACAATAGAGAATCAGATTGAATCTCATAGAAGTATAATTGAAGATTTATTAACAGAAATCTGTTATCACGAAAATGAAATAAAGAATCTTGAAACACTACTGAATGATGATAGTAAAATTGATGATGCAGTCAGCATCAGACATAATAACCAATAGTTCTTCTGAAGTATTTATTGCTAGAAACTTAAAATCTAAAAATCAAGAAATTATTGAATTAATTCAAAATGTAGCTAAAGCAGCAAATCTAGATTTAGACGAGATTTTAGAATTTGAAATAGCTTCTGAAGATGAAAGGATTGATTCTAGAATCAAGTGCAGAAAAGGAGACCTACTTATTTGGTCTGCAGATGATAATTCTATTCCATACTGGTTAATGGAATTTATCAGCAGCCTTGATTATGACAATATTTCTCGATATCACTTAGGTTAAAAATTTATGAAAATATTTATTCAATCTACGTCTGATGTAATTACTAATAGTTCCACTGAAGTATATTTAAGGCTTACCAATGACGCATTAAGTATTTTGAAGAATGCTATTACTAGTGTATTGAGAATTTCTTCGCCTACTGCTTCATTTGATGACTTTTTTGATATTTCGTATAGTAGTGATTATACACGTGACGAATATCTTAATTATATCTATTCTAACTGTTCCTCTTCGGAATGTCGTGAATTGGTGGAAGCTATTCAAAAGTTTGGAGCATTTGATGATAAAAACATAGTTCAAACAACTCTCATGGAAAAATTGGAGGAAATTTCTTCTGAATCATACGAAGAATTTTGCTATAGACAAGATGAAAAATTGTTTACAGTAACTCCGAAGATGCTTTTAGACAAACACATAAAAGCTGCCGAAGCTTTAAATCAAATAGGACATATGTTTTATGGAGAAGCAGAATACAACGGATGATACAATTAGTGGTAAAACCATCGAGATTTATAATCTCAGAAAACCTATATCCTGGAATTAAAGTTGTTTCTTTTGAGGAAGAACTGGAGCTCTATAAGAGAAAATGTAAGAAAAAACAATGGGCTACGCCTGAGGGATTTTCTCTTGGATTTGATTCTCTTCTTAGTGACTTAAAAAAGTGTGTATTTGTATATACAAATTCACAGAACACTATTGATAAAATAAAAGAAAAATTTAACGTTATTGAAGAAAATGAAATTCATAACTAGAATTCAAAGTATTGCCGACTTGATTACCAATTCTTCTTCTGAAGCTTTTGTTATGAGAGAAGACGATGCAAAATATTTCGAAAGTCTTCCTACTAATGGATGTGTTGATATATACGCTATTACGGAAGAAACTATTCGTAGCGAGTGGTACGATGATGATTTAATTTGTAATTTTCTTGGAATAGAACCCTTCGATTCTTGGACTTCTTCAGTTGAAGAATGGAATGAATTTGTTGATGTATATATTATGCCAATCATTGATAAAGTTGAAGGATTCTATGTTGTGGACATCGAAGACCATTTTGCAGATGCTTGTGAAGTAACCGAAGAGGCACGTAGTTGTTCTCTTGCAAGTGAATATAGACATTGATGAAGTTGCACATACAATCTATATCTGATATTATTACTAACAGTTCCTCAGAAGTGTTTCTAGAAATTACTAGCGGCGAACAGTCCGCACTGAACACTATTTTTGATTTATTAAAAAATTATTTCCCAGAAGATGATGCAGATTTGTATCCAGTAGTCAACATGGAATCCCATACTGTGTACTTATCTTTGCCTTATAGTATTGATTCTTGGGAATTTTTTGAGGATGGTGTACGTGCTATATTAGAAAATAAACTGGATAAAAATACATTTGAATTAATAAGATGCGATTAGTAATTAGAACTCAATCAGTTTCCGACCTTATTACAAATTCGAGTTCGGAATTATTCGTTGTAGCGAGCCAATCGATGCCTGCCACAACCCTTGCAGAACTTCTTAAGACAATAGGAGACAAAAATTACTTTACAGGCGATTGGAAAGAATGGGACAATCTCACTGAGGAAGAAAAAGAAAAGTATGATTCTTCATCTGGAATGGGTGGAGAACTTAATATTATGACATTCGACCAAATGTATGAGGAAGCTAGGTCTTATATTCCCTGTAACAAAAGACATTTGTTTACTAAAGAAATATACTCTCTACGATTTCCTGATTCTATTGAAGAATTAGAAACATTTCTTTGGGTGGATATCGACCATCGTAGATGTGCTACTATTAGTTGGATGATAGACAATCTAGATATTAAAGAGTGTTCTTGCCCTTGTAAAGTAGACCCCGAAACTAAGAAAGTTATTAAATTAATTGATTGGGATGAATGGGATAAACTTCCTGATAATGAGAAAAATAAGTTATAAAAATGAAAGATTTTAAAGATTGGGGTGTGAAAAGACGTTGTTTCCCCAGCAACAATTACAATGCTATTTGGTTTAATCTTAAAACAATTAGACTTGGTGAAGGGGTAGCTAAAGAATTGGAACCAGACAAGGCAGAATTTTACGATGTTGGGATAAATACTTTATGTAATGCCGAATGTCCTTTTTGTTATGTGAGTGCTTCAGGTAATGGAATTAATTATCCGAATATTTGTGAAACTTGGGAAAAGTGGATGAGTAGATTTAAGGAATATAAAAATGATGATAAAGTCAAAATTACTCTCACTGAAAAGCCATTTCAAATAGCTATTGGTTCCACTGGGGAACCCACTATTCATCCTGAGTTTTGTGAATTTTTAGAAACGGTATTCAACACCGGAGTCGTTCCCAATTATACAACCAATGGAATTTCTATTGCTAAAGACTCAGAACTATCTGAGCAAATCTTGGAACATACTAGAAATTATGTTGGAGGAGTTGCTGTGAGTATGGGTAATAAGAAACTATATAAGTATGCGGTTAAAGCTATTAATAAGCTTATTTGTTTTGGGAATACCAATGTAAATATTCACCATATAATTTCTGATAAAGCTTCTGTGAATGCTTTTATAAATGAGTGGAAATTGTATGGAGACCAAATCCTTTATCATGTTCTTTTACCTCTTATGCCTTCTGGAAGAAGTACTCAAGGAGTACAGGAAGGAGTATTTGAGTATCTTGAAAATGAAATAGAGAGGCTCAATATTAAAAATGTTGCTTTTGGAGCTCATTTTATTGATGCTCTACAAACGTCAAAAATTAAAACATGGCTTTATCCTGCTGAATCTCTTAGTAAAAATATTATTCTTACTAAAGATAAAGTTCAGATAACCCCAAGCTCATTTAATCTTAATCCTATTAAAACAATAAATCTATGATTGTAAGTGGAGTACGGCGTCAGCCTAAACTTGTTATTAATTCTGCAGAAGACCTTCCTTATCCTTGTTTGTTGGTATACAAAAACAACACTTGTCATTATGTTATCCTTGCCCATAAAGGTAAGGATACTAATATTTACGGCATTGTTGTAGAAGTATTCTATGACCACAATGTGGGAGATGAAACCCTTCATGTGGGAGACCAGAATGTGACTTTTGCGTTTGAAAATTTTGGAACTCCTAAAGGGTTTAATTTTTACAATGAAAGTGTAGTAATTAGTAACGAACTTAATTACACAAAGTAATTATTTGTTGAGTTAGTAAAAAAATAAATGAATACTTATATAGTTCCTTTTTGCAACAGTGGTGGCGAAATTTGGGTCGATAAATATCAGGCTCGTTCACTTTCTTCAGCCAAAGATAAAGTAATTGAAGAATATACGAGTTTATGGGATTTAGAAGTTTCTGCAGATTGGAAAGATTTTGTAGAACAACTATCTAATCTTGATGTTATCGTTGGTATTCCTGAAGATATTGATAGTTTATAAAAAATGAATAAAAAAATTAGATATGAGAAACTTTAGAATAGGGTTAGATATTGATGATTGTTTGGCTGATTTTTGGGGAGCTTATTGTGAATACTTTGATACTAAACATAATCCCCAAATGCTGGAAGACCACATTATTACTAAAAATGTACAACGCATTCTTAGTAAGGACAGAGATTTTTGGTTAAATCTGAAAGTTATTAATGTTCCTGATTTTGTTCCTACATTATACTGCACTAAACGAGTCAATAACAAGGCTTGGACGCAGAAATGGCTAGATATAAATGGATTCCCTAAAGCTCCAATCTATCAAATGGTTTATCAGCATGGCAACAAAGCTGATATGATTAAAGGAAAAGTTGATGTATTTGTTGATGATTCTTTAAGAAACGTATTAAAATGCCAGAAATCTGGACTACCCGCATTACTTTATCATACAGAAAGAACCGTTGATTTCCCCATGTTTAAAGTGTTCTCTATTACAAAGGATGAGATTATTGATGCTTATTGTCTTATGAAAGAATTCAATTGAAATTAAGTGAAATAAAGATAGTTCCACTACTTGATACATTAGTAATTCTCGATATTCCTGATGAAGTATATTTTAGTGATACATATAAAGATTACATTAGTAATTCTAGACTATCTTATATTAATCCGGAACAAGATGGGAGTTTTGAGCTTTATCTAGAAAACCCGAAGAAGGAATCCTCTTCTTTATTACTTGGTTCTGCGGTTCATTGTTTAACTCTACAGCCCAATGACTTTTTATTAGTAGATACGGTCGATAGACCTACTGCTAAAGCAGGACTAATGGCTGATGTCTTATATAAGTCAAATGGAAATGTGCCTACTAAAGAAGAAATATTAGCTGCATCAGACAAAGTTAATTATTATAAGGGCAAAATGGATGACAAAAAGATAGATGATTTGCTTGCTAAATGTACAAATTATTGGCGAAATCGAGTGTTGTATGAACATGATTACAAAGATTCGAAGGGACTTATATATCTTGATTCAAAGAATAGAGAGATATTAAAATCGTGCTTAAATTCGGTAAAGGACTGTAAAGAAATACAAAGTCTCTTACATCCAGAATACATTGTAGAGAAACCTATTTCTCTAAATGAGCAAGCAATCCTTATTGATTTCGAAATGCAATTTCCTGATGGATATTCTACGATTATAAAATTTAAAGCAAAGCTGGATAATTTTACGATTGAGCCAGACGATAATTTAGTTACCTTAAACGATTTGAAAACTACTGGGCACATCATTCCGGAATTTCATGGGTCGTTTGAAAAGTATCATTATTATCGCCAAATGGGAGTTTACTCTTATCTACTAAGTTTAGTCATAAAAAAGTATTACAACGTAGATGATTTCACCATGAAAGCAAATATGTTATTGGTTTCCACTGTTCCGGATTACGGGGCAGGAATTTATCCAGTATCAAAAAAAGAGTTGCTTAGAGGATTTGAGGAATTTAAGAAATTATTAAGAATGGTGGCATTATTAAATAAACATGTGGCCGGATAGTTACCTTATGGAAGCATATGGACCTAGTTATGCAGAATTAAAAGACATTTATGGGAAATATTTTAGTTTAGGGTATCTAAACACTGATGTTCAGCATAAATTTGCGGTAATTTCGCTGGTTTGCTATTTAACGATGAAAGCTAAACAGCAAAAACCAGACGTTACTCACTATAAAGTTTTGATGCAACTTACTGCAAAAAATCCTTTGCCGGATGATTTTATTAAAGGTTTGAGTATTATATGTGATGATTTTGCATATGGCTGTACAGAGTTTCCCACTTTTGGCATAAAGACTCCTGGAGAGATGGCTAAACAAGTTCAGTCTATATTGTCTGAATATTTGCCGTTTTAAACTATGAATAATAGATATTTATATAATAAAGCTATTCTCTATAAACTATTGGAGTTAATAGAAAAACATCCGGACCTGCGTTTTACTCAATTACTATGGAATGTTGGAATATTTCGTTGGGAAAGATGTGGACATTGCAAAGATAATGTAAAAATCGTTGACACTTACGCAGAAGAAAGCGAAACTACTTGGCTTCAGATGTGTAAGAACAAATTTTGTTTTCCGCAAAACGAAGCAGTTGAAAATTTGTAAAAATTTTTATTTACACTTTTTAACAACTAAGGCTTTGTAGTATGAAGAAAAAGTAGTACCTTTGTATCACTTCTTCGGAAGGAAAATAGATAATTCAGGAATTTAGATTAAATATTTATTAAGATTCTTTCACCTTTATCACTTGGTGAACTCCAAAGAAATTAGTATCTTTGTGATATAAAAATAGAAGATGATTAATAAGAACAATGTTTAAAAATTTTTTGAATTATGACAACTCAAGTATTGAATTTTAAGAAAGTAGAAGTATGTGGATTTACAAGAAAAGAAGCAATCGAACAAGCACCTTTCTTCGTGCAACGTGATGCAACTCAGGCATATAAATCTTGGAAGAAAGATTTAGGTCGTGCTATCACTGATAAAGACATTAAAGAGTTCTGCCTTGAATATCTTGCAAAACACACTAAAAATGCTCCGGGTGTAGGCTGCTCAATCACTATCGAAGCAGGTGCAGCTGATACTCGTGAACGTCCCTATAAGGTAAATGACGTTAAGAACGAAAAGGGTAAGAGAAAGTATAAGACTACTTATCAGTTAATTGACAAAGCTACTGGTCAAATCATTACTGAAACCGATGAAACTAAGGCTAAAGCTAAAGAATTAGCTAAGAAACTTTATACAGAAGACGGTTTTAAGGGTAAAATTGTGTGTCTGTACACAAAACAAATTATTGAGGGAGAACCTATTGCATTTGAGGTTGAATATACTCCAGCCAAGAGTGCAAAACAAGGAACATATCTTTGCTTTGGTATTGAAGCATAATCTACTGAAATCAATACACTTCAAAGGAGCCTATCTATAAGTAATTATGGGTAGGCTCCTTTATTTTTTAAATATCTTTAAAGGCGTAACAGCTTAACTTAAAACATTGAAAAATGAAAAAAGAAACTATTAAAAAATTCATCGGGCATCTAACCGAATTAAACTCACTTGGAATTTCTAAAACAGCGTATGAGAAAAAAATGAGCTTGTGCAAAAATTACCTTAATACAACTTATTATAATATTAGCCAGGCTTATAAAAATGGGCTGTTAGCTAGAGAAAAATTCGAGGAAATAAAAGAACTGTGGGAAAAGATATCCAACAAAAAGAATAAACTTCCAGAGTTTCAATTTGAAGAAGAGTCAAATCTTTCTCAAGTAGAATTAGAGGCCGATGATGATAGAAATAGTATCAACCTTATTCGTGATGAATCAGGAAAAATTAAGTATTATGAATTTAAAGTCTTGATAAGGGATAAAGCACCTCTTACGGGAAGATTGACAAGAGATGAGATGAATACTATTTATCGTATGTATTCATATTATGGAATGTCAATTACCCAGCGTGAAATAAGCCGGTATTTTCCAGAATATTCTTTGATTGATTTTAAAAGAATCCTTAGAGTATTTAGTATTACTAAGGCTGCGGCTCCATTTGCCCCTCATGTTATTGAAGAAAATAGCAAGGAAGAGCTTATGATTATGCAAATGAGGGAAAAAGAAAATGACTTTGTAAGAGGAATCGAGGAACAATCTATCAAGAATGATAGAGCTTTATTAAAGAAATATGCTCTTGAAAATATCGAACTGAAGAGAAAGCTTGAAGAGGGAATCAAGATAGATTTAGAGGGGTTAGACCTTACTGGTATAAAAACATTTACTCCGACTGGAACATCTTCCAAAAAGAATATTATTATTTATCTTTCAGATATGCATATCGGAGCCTATGTATCGCCATTATCTATATATAGTAATCCATATGATAGAGATGAGGTAATCAGAAGAATGAATGTTATTCTTAATAGAGTATGTGATTTAAATGATATCTATAGAGGATTTGATAATATTTATGTTTGCAATCTCGGGGATTCATTAGACGGATATAATGGGCAAACAACTAGAGGTGGACATTCATTACCTCAAAATATGTGCAATAAAGAACAAATTCATACATTTATATCTTCTATGAATTATTTTTTCACAGAACTCAGCAAACTCGACTGTAATAAACTGAATTATGTATGTGTGGGAGAGTCTAACCATGATGGAGATTTCGGATATGCCGCCAATGTAGCTTTAGAGGCTATACTATCCAATAAAGGAGTAAATTGTACAATATTTGACAAATTTATTGGAGAATTTAAAATTGGGGAAACCACATTTGTTCTCTGTCACGGTAAGGATAATAAAGATATGTTTAAGAATTTACCTCTAACATTGGATGTTAAAACTGAAAACTTTATCAATGAATATCTGGATACTAAAAGAATTACAGGTGATGTGGTTTTTGTAAAAGGAGATTTACATCAATCTGCAACTACTTATGGTAGAAGATTTACTTATAAGTCTGTAGGTTCTTTATTCGGAAGTTCTGAATGGATTCACAAAAATTTCGGAAATACATGTTGGAGCTGTGACTATTCTATTGTCGACGAAGCTGGTAATAGATTAGATGGATTAATCACAGCTAAGTCCTAAGTTAGAAATTCTATAATTCCATACAAATAGTTTTGATTCGTCCATATTGTTTAGTAACTTTGTCAAAAAGTTATTAATATATGGACGAACAAAATTTTAAATTTAATTATGTATTCCAGGGACAAGATTGTACCCTATCAACTGGAGTCTATAAGATTACTATCCAGAATCATGTTTACATCGGTAGTGCAGCAATCTCTTTTAGAAAACGGTGGAGACAACACCAGTTAGACTTTATTAGAGATATACACCACTCTAGGTTCGCGCAGAACGCATTTAATAAATATGGCATTGCCACATTTGAGATAATGGAATTATGTCCTAGGGAACTATGCATAGAGAGGGAGCAATGGTGGATAGACACTTTGAAACCAGACCTGAATATTCAAAAGATTGCTGATAGTGCTTTAGGAGTCAAGAGGACTGAGGAAGCTATAGCTAAGAGAACAGCAAAGCAAGTTAAGACAATCTATCAATATGATTTAGATGGAAATCTAATCAAGGAATGGGATAGTGTTAAACAAGCTGGAGAAGCTCTTGGAATTAATAGACCTTCTATTAGTAACTGTTTAAAAGGTAGATACAAGTCTGCTGGGGGATTCATTTGGAGGTATTCTGTGGAAGAGGTTTCTCCTGTGAAGAAAACCAAGTCTATAGAACAATATGATTTGGATGGAAATTTAATTAAAGTATGGGACAGTATAAATTCTATTGAAAATGGGACTGATTACAAAAGGAAGACAATTTATGCTTGTGCAAATGGTCAAAATAGTACAGCGTATGGATATGTATGGAAGTATTGTAGATAATAAACTATGCTTAATGTCAGAATTATTACTATAATGCCTAAGAAACTTACTACTGAAGAATGGATTAATAAAGCTAGAATTAAACATGGAGATAAATATGATTATTCTAAATCTGTGTACACTGGAAGTAGAGATAGAATAATCATCACTTGTCCGAAACATGGCGACTTTACAGCTATATCCGGATTGCATATTTCTAGAGGGGATGGTTGTCCTGAGTGTGCTTCTTTAGCTAAAAGTACTAAACTTAGATTATCGAATGAAGAATTTATCAATCGTTTATATAATACATTTGGAGACAAATATGATTGTGAACTATGCAGGTAGCCATACAAAAATTTGCATTTTATGTCCCGAACATGGTGAATTTTGGCAAACTCCTGCTTCCCATATACAAGGTGAAGGATGTCCCAGTTGTTCTAGTTCTAAAGGAGAAGGAGAAATATGCAATGTATTGTTAAATGAAAAAATTAAATTTGTAAGAGAGTATACTATTCAAATACCAAACGAGATTAATACCTCTGGCAGAGCTTATATTGATTTTTATTTACCAGAGCATAACACTTTCATTGAATATAATGGTATTCAACATTATGAGCCTGAGATGGCTTTTGGAGGAACTTTTAAATTTGAACAACAGCAGGCTCGCGACGAGTATGTTAGACAATATTGCAAAGACAATGACATAAAATTGATAGAGATTCGTTATGATGAAGATGTGTGGGAAGTTTTGAATGAAAAACTGCTTAACAATAACGATAAATAAATAATAAATGGAAATAACGCTGCCTGAATTATTGAAAGGTAAAGCTACAATTATTAAGGATAATGAATTCCTTGAAACTAGAGCTTACGTAGAACCTTTTATTGAAAGAATGTCTAAATTTACTGATGATTTTAGAATCCAAGTAAAATTACCAGACCAGATTACTAAGACCAAAGAAGGGGAAATAGATACAGATGATATTACTTATAACCGTGTTTGGGTTCAGGCTGTTCTTCCAGAAGAATATTCGTTTGACAATCACGATGAAGTAGTTGGTCTAGTTTATGGACTTGATGTTCGTAAACCAGTAGTTAAGATTTATAGAGGAGGATTGAATAGAGCATGTACCAATTTATGTGTATTCAGTCCTTCGTTTTTAAACGTTCGGGAGTTGGAGCCAAAAAAGCTTATCAATTTTAGTTCTGTGACTAAATTAATGGAGCAAACAAATGACATAAAAGTATGGCTCAAGAAACTACATGAAACTGAGTTTGATAGAACAGATGAACTTATCGAGAGAAATCTTGGTATGTGGATTCGTAATTCTATTAATTTATCCTATGACACTGGATATGGAAAGGTAAAGCTGGCAACAAGTACTCCAATTGATGCCTATAAACTAATGTTTGAAAATAAGAAGTCGGAATATTTCATTCCAGAAGATAAGCCGGTTAATATGTTCACGGTTTATAATGCTTTTACTCAGTTAATCAGTAATGATGGAGGAAAAGATATAATGAACAAAGTTGAGAAAACTTTGCTACTTAAAGACATCCTAACAATTGATTGATTTGTTTTGTAATGTCGAAATTTTTTACTATCTTTGTAGAACTTTTCGATATTACATAAACAAATTTTTATATCTATGAACGTAATAAAAAGAGACGGAACAACAGAAGCATTTAATGCTTCAAAAATCAGAAACGCAATCCTAAATGCCTTTAACGCATGTGGATATGAAACATCTGTTGAAACTATCAACGATATTGTAGATTCAATTGAGATATGGGATGATATTAACATAGAGGATATTCAAGACCAGATTGAAGAAATCCTTATGGATTTCGATTTTCCAGAAGTAGCTAAAGCCTTTATTCTTTATCGAGAGAATAGAGCTCGTATTCGTGAAAATGTAAAAGAAAGAGAAGAGTTCATTAAGAATTTTATGAAAGCATCTAATGCTGCAGAGGGGTCTGAAGTAGATGACAACTCTAATGTAGCAAATAAGAATATTGCTGTCCTTAATAACGAGCTTTATAAATCTAATAACATTGATTTAAATAGATATAGAGTTGGAGAAAAACTTCGAGCTTTGTATCCTGATTTTGATTACAAGCAGTATGAAAGAGACTTAAAAAATCATATTATTTACAAACATGATGAAAATTCTACATTCGGATTTCCTTATTGTGTAGCATTATCTTGTTATCCATTCCTGCAAGGCGGAATTAAGGGAATTGGTGGTTTATCTGCATCTCCAAAGAACCTTGATTCATTTTGTGGAATGTTTGTAAATATGATATTTGCAGTATCCTCTCAATTCGCTGGAGCTGTAGCAACTGCAAGTTTCTTAGTAATGTTTGACCATTTTGCTCGTAAAGAGTGGGGTGAAAATTATTACAAATACGCTGATAAAGGAGTACAAACATATGGAGGAGAGTTCAATCCGGAAAGGGAAGGGTATCAATGTAGAACCATTGAGAAGGTGATTGAACAGAAGTTTCAACAAATTGTTTATTCTATCAATCAACCTGCTGCTGCAAGAGGATTCCAATCAGCTTTCTGGAACGTAAGTTACTTTGACAAACCTTATTTTGAAGGAATGTATGGACATTTTGTGTTTCCTGACGGAGATACTCCAAAATGGGATTCACTTAATTGGCTGCAAAAGAAATTTATGAAGTGGTTCAATGCTGAAAGACTTCGTTGTATGTTAACATTCCCTGTAGAAACTGTATCTCTTCTTTATAAAGACGAAGAGTTCCAAGACAAGGAATGGGCTAATTTTGTTGCAGAAGAATATGCAGAAGGGCATTCATTCTTTACTTATATAAGTGATAGTGTAGATAGCTTATCGAGCTGTTGCAGATTGAAGAATAAGTTGCAATCTAATGAGTTCACATTTACTAATGGTTTAGTTGGAGAACAAACTGGTTCTAAGTCAGTAATCACACTTAACTTAAGTAGAATTATCCAGAATTGGACTAAGTCATTTATTCATCCTGATGATTGGTGCCTGAAAGAAGTTAAGGGACTTAATAAAGAGAAATGGTTTAAAGACTCGTTTGGTAAATATTTAAGAGATATTCTCGATAGAGTATATAAATATCATGTAGCTTATAATGAGCTATTATGGGATTTATATAATGCTCACCTACTTCCCGTCTACGAATCTGGATTTATTAACCTCAATAATCAATATCTAACTATTGGTTTAAATGGATTAAATGAAGCAGCAATGTTCTTAGGCATTAAATGTAATGACAATGAGGAATATAAAGAGTTCTGTAACTTTATTTTCGGTACTATCAAAGAACAAAATCAACTTCACAATACTAAGAAGGAGATGTTCAATACTGAGCTTGTTCCTGCAGAATCCCTTGCTGTCAAGAATTATAATTGGGATAAAGCTGATGGATTAGAACCAACGTCCATCTAAAACCTTTTTTAATTGACTCGGAACTACTTAACTAATCTGAAATTAGGTTAAGACAACGAGGGGCAAGCAGGAAAATTCCGTGCAGCCTGAACGACTAAACAAAAAGGGCTTTTAAGTAACATATGTGAATATATTAGTTAAAAGTATGTAATAGTCTGAACTCTATGGTGACATAGAGAGGCTACAGAAATGATAGCCCGTTTATTTAAATATTTGTACCTATATTTTTGTCCCGGCACAGAAATTTTGTATCTTTGTACCAGTTTAAATTTTAAATTTGTATATAATGGATACTAAAGTATGTAGCAAATGTGGTAAGGAATTACCGCTTGAACGGTTTGAAACCGGGAGAAATCAATGTAGAGATTGTCGTAATGCTAGACGTAAGGAACTCAGGGATGCTAACCCTTCTAAACATAGAGAAGAATCCTCTAAAAGACAGAAGGAGCAAACTGAATGGATACATTCCTTAAAAACTAAATGTATTATTTGTGGAGAAAATGAACCTGTATGTTTAGACTTTCACCACAAAAACCCTGCAGAAAAAGATTTTACTATTGGCAAAAATCGTAGTAAAGGCAAAGAAAATTTATTAAAAGAAATCAAAAAATGTGTTTGTCTATGTGCTAATTGTCATAGAAAAGTCCACGCAGGGATAATAGACTTAAACAGATATTTAAATGAATCATCTCCTTGTACAACGGAGGAGAGTGTAACAGAATGATTGGGTTCCTGAAAATAGAAATCTTTATACTTCTTATGTATTTCTTCCAGAATCTAATAGTTCTATTTTGGAGAAAATTAAACTTCATGGTAATGAATATGTTGGAGATTGGTTAGATGGAGGAAGTGCAGCTCATATTAATTTGTCTGAACATCCCTCTAAAAATCAAGCAAGTCTATTATTAAACTATGCTGCTACTGTTGGATGTAGTTATTTTACATTTAATGTTCCTAATTCTGAATGTCAAGATTGTGGATTTATCACTAAGGTTCCTGTAACGGAATGTCCTAAGTGTGGAAGCAAACGTATCGACATGTATGATAGAATTATAGGTTATCTTACTAAGATTAGGAATTGGTCAGCAGGTAGACAAGAGGAGCAAACACATAGAGTATATAATCATCTTACATATACAGTAGATGAATCTAAACTAGGGTATACAGTAAATGAATAATATGACAGGTATAGAGAATGGTTGGGTGTGCGACGTAGAATTGGCTAAGAAAATTATCTTAGCTCATTTCGATACATCTAAATATTACTGTTGTTCAGTCTATGGAGATAAATCCATGGACGATTGGTTGGACAAGGTTAGAAATAATCTACAGGATTTTGATGGAGATTTCTCTATCATTAGAGAAAAGGGTTGGTTCTTAGGTGGTCCAGATGGCTGGTCTGGCTTTGTTATTTGTACATTAGATACATGGCTGAAAGAAATGAATGATTGTGACCCTAATGAAGAGGTGTTATCAGTATGTGAAGTAGATGGCAAGCCAATTGTATTTGTATTACACGAATCTGATTAAAGTATGATAAAATACACAGACACAGCAGTAACTTTAAGGGAGATTCCAGATGAAATTACTCTTTGTATAAATATATCTAATTGTCCATGCCGTTGTAAGGGCTGTCATAGCTCTTACTTGGCAGAGGATATTGGAGAAGATTTGGATGAAGATTCATTAGTAGACATGATGCTTAGTAAT